>JYMV01007162.1_pt1 | contig 35114 bp, 31 predicted proteins | sample 338911 | NCBI WGS metagenome assembly JYMV01 (sample SAMN03354496, study PRJNA234377) | hydrothermal vent metagenome | biome: Deep sea; feature: Hydrothermal plumes at the Eastern Lau Spreading Center, Western Pacific Ocean; material: Seawater | place: Tonga | collected 2009 | depth 2000 m m | reverse complement strand
TAAGGATTTCTTTGGTCGCTTTGCGGGTAAGGTTTGCGATCTCTCTTTCAAGGTTCCGCACGCCAGCTTCACGCGTATAATAACGGATTACATCACGAAGAGCTGGATCAGAAATTGACCACTCTTGAGATTTTAGACCGTGGGCATCTAGCTGTTTTTCTATAAGATGACGTCGAGCAATTTCAATTTTCTCATCTTCGGTATATCCGTGAATACGGATAATTTCCATGCGATCCATCAATGGCTCTGGAATTCTCAAGGTATTGGCAGTCGTAACAAATAAGACGTCCGACAAATCGTAATCAACCTCCAAATAATGATCTTGAAAGCTATCGTTCTGCTCTGGATCCAAAACCTCTAGGAGGGCTGAAGCTGGGTCACCACGCCAATCAGAGCCCATTTTGTCAATTTCATCGAGCAAAAATAAAGGGTTGGAAGATTTTGCTTTCTTCATTCCCTGAATAATCTTTCCAGGCAATGAACCAATGTAAGTCCGACGATGGCCACGTATTTCTGCTTCATCACGAACACCACCTAAAGACATACGAACGAAGTTCCGACCGGTTGCCCGCCCAATAGACTTACCGAGAGACGTTTTACCAACACCAGGAGGTCCAACTAGACACAAAATGGGGCCTTTAATCTTTTTGGTCCTTTGTTGGACCGCCAAGTATTCGAGAATTCGTTCCTTTACTTTTTCGAGACCATAATGATCCGCTTCGAGAATTGCTTCAGCTTCTCTAATATCCTTTTGTATTCGGCTTCGCTTCTTCCATGGAATATTTACTATCCAATCGAGGTAGTTTCTAACAACTGTGGCTTCTGCCGACATAGGGCTCATATTCCGAAGCTTTTTTAGCTCATTGTTAGCCTTTTCGCGTGCCTCATTCGATAATTTTAGCTTTGCTAGTTTCTCCTCGAGCTCTTGTAATTCGTCTTTGCCCTCCTCAGACTCGCCCAATTCCTTTTGAATGGCCTTCAATTGTTCATTTAGGTAATAATCCCTTTGAGTTTTTTCCATCTGACGCTTCACGCGACTACGTATTTTTTTCTCCACCTGTAACACACCAATTTCTCCTTCCATGAAGGAGATAACCTTTTCCATCCTTTCCGAAACCACGTCGACTTCAAGAAGTTCCTGCTTCTTCGGGATTTTTAGTGCCAAATGGGATGCTATAGTATCGACTAACTTTCCATATTCTTCTATTTGATTAACTGAAACAAGAACTTCTGGTGAAACTTCCTTATTAAGCTTTAGATATTGTTCGAATTGGGATACGACGGACCGAGATAAAGCCTCTATCTCTGCCTCCTCACTTTCCTTTTCAGGCATAACGTCGGCATAGACTTCAAAAAACTCATCGTTTTCGGAAAAACGGATAACACGAGCGCGAGCCACACCTTCAACTAGCACTTTGACAGTACCGTCGGGTAACTTCAATAATTGAAGTACCGTTGAAATCGTACCAACTTCATAAATGTCATCCGAAGAAGGATCGTCATCTGCCGCATTTCTCTGAGCAATTAAGAGTATTTGCTTATCATCCTTCATGACGTCTTCCAACGCACGCACTGACTTCTCACGGCCAACAAAAAGTGGCACTATCATATGGGGAAAGACAACTATATCTCTCAATGGCAGTACTGGATAAACTTCACCTGCGGAACGATCCAATTCACTTCTCCTCAAACGTCTACTCTTAAAAAAGATTGGTTATTATTATGCACTACTATCTAAATCATCTCGGCGCTCTCCATAAATATATATTGGTCTAGTACCGTCCTGTGCAACCTCCCGATTAATTACCACCTCTTCAACGCTATCCAAATTCGGTAATTCAAACATTGTGTCGAGCAGAATGTCTTCCAATATTGAGCGCAATCCCCTAGCACCAGTCTTTCTATCCACTGCCTTTTCTGCAATCGCTTCGAGAGCATTATCCATAAATTTAAGGCTGACATCTTCCATATCAAACAAACGTTGGTATTGCTTAACCAAGGCATTCTTGGGTGTGGTAAGAATGGTTACCAGTGTATCTTTATCGAGATCATTGAGTGTTGCTATTACCGGCAATCTTCCAACAAATTCAGGAATAAGTCCAAACTTAAGGAGATCTTCTGGCTCAATCTCCTGGAGAATCTCACCGATTCCTTTATCTTCAGGTGCGCGAATATCTGCACCGAAACCTATGGATGACCCCCTACCCCGAGCTGAAATTATTTTTTGGAGGCCGGAAAATGCTCCCCCGCAAATGAAAAGTATGTTGGTTGTATCAACTTGTAAAAACTCCTGTTGGGGATGTTTGCGACCACCTTGCGGGGGTACACTGGCAATAGTTCCTTCCATTATCTTCAACAAAGCCTGCTGGACACCTTCTCCTGATACGTCACGAGTAATTGAGGGGTTATCTGATTTACGCGAAATTTTATCAACTTCATCAATATAGACTATACCCCGTTGTGCCCGTTCTACATTATAGTCGGCCGACTGAAGTAGCTTAAGAATGATATTCTCCACATCCTCTCCCACATAACCAGCTTCTGTAAGCGTGGTTGCGTCTGCCATCGTGAAGGGTACATTAAGAATACGTGCAAGGGTCTGCGCCAAAAGTGTTTTCCCACAACCTGTTGGACCAATTAGAAGGATATTCGATTTTGCCAGTTCGACATCATCGTTTTTATCACTCTGGCTCAGCCTTTTATAATGGTTATGAACTGCCACCGAAAGAACACGTTTGGCGTAGTCTTGTCCAATAACATAATCATCTAAAACTTGGCAGATTTCATGAGGTGTCGGCACGCCTTCAGCAGATTTGACTATCTGCGTCTTATTTTCTTCTCTAATAATATCCATGCATAGCTCGACGCATTCATCACATATGAACACTGTCGGGCCTGCTATAAGCTTGCGAACCTCATGCTGGCTCTTTCCACAAAAAGAACAGTAGAGCGTATTCTTTGACTCGCCGTCAACGGTGGATTTATTCATTTACCCTCCAAAAAAAACCACCTTACCCAAGGTTATCAAAAATTGTAGACGCTGGTCTCACAGTTACTCAAACAAATTTCAACGTCTTTAAAATGATTAGCCATCAAAATATACCAACTAATTCTTAACTTCATCCTCCTCACTTTCTGGACGCTGGAATACCACTTCATCAATTAAACCAAAATCAGCGGCTTCCTCAGGAGACATATATTTATCCCGTTCCAGCGCCTGCTCGATTGTTTCTAATTCCTGTCCCGTATGCTTAACATAAATGTTGTTAAGCCTTTCTCGAAGGGCAAGAATTTCGCGAGCCTGAATTTCAATATCAGTTGCCTGACCCTGAGCACCACCCGATGGCTGATGGATCATAATTCTAGAATTTGGAAGTGCATAACGCTTTTGTTTCTCACCCGCTGCCAGAAGCATTGATCCCATAGATGCTGCCTGCCCGATGCAAACGGTAGAAACGCTTGGTTTGATATATTGCATGGTATCGTAAATTGCGAGACCCGAGGTGACTATTCCGCCTGGGGAGTTGATATAGAAGGCGATGTCTTTTTTAGGGTTTTCAGACTCGAGAAACAAAAGCTGAGCACAAACAAGGCTTGATACCATATCTTCAATTGGGCCCGTCACGAAAATGATACGCTCCTTAAGGAGGCGTGAATAAATATCATAAGCCCTTTCTCCTCGATTTGTGGTCTCAACCACCATTGGTACAAGGGTATTATTAAGAATTTCTAATGGATCAGCCATATACCTATATCTGTTTACCTAGTTTAAATGTTCAACAGCTTTATTTAGCTTCTTTTTGTGTCGGGTCAAACATCCTTTCCAACTAGTACGTAAATTCGTTCTAATTCTTGTGCTAATCAGACTTATTTTTTTTTGATGAAATTTTCTTAACAGATTTTCTCTTCTTAGACTTTTGTTGATTCGCATCTCCAGTATTAATTTCCGATTGCTCGGGATACTCCATCAATTCTTCTAATGTCACTTCACGTTCAGAAATGTCAGCCAATTCCAAAATAAAGTCGACCACTTTGTCTTCTAGAAGCGGGGATTGGAGAGCCTGCAGTGCCTGAGAGTTGTCCTTGTAATATTCAAAAATTTCTTTTTCCTTTCCTTGGTGTCGCTGTGCCTCTTGCATTACGGCTCTGTTCAGTTCTTCAGGGCTAACAACAACTTCATTGACCCGGCCAATCTCTGAAAGCAAGAGCCCGAGGCGGACCATGCGTTCAGCAATTATTCTATATTGTGCCTTAAGTTCTTCATCAGACTTGCCTTTATCGTCCTCGTCTATTTGGTCGGGGTTATCCTCACGTCGACGTTCGAATTCTGCCCATATGGCGTCAAACTGTTCCTCGTAAATCCCCTCCGGTAGCTCAAACTTGTGTTCCTTATCCAAAATGTCCAAAAGGTCGCGCTTCAATCGCATCCTAGAAATTGAATTAAGTTCCTGCGCCTGGCTTTCACGGATATTTTTTCGGAGTTCATCGACACTCTCAACACCCATTTTTTTTGCCATCTCATCGTTAATTTCAGCCGGAATTGTCTCCCTGATCTCTTTTACGACAACTTCAAAAACTGCGTCCTTACCCGCAAACTCTTCTTTATAATCCTCTGGAAAAGTAACGTTTATTTCAAAAGATTCGTCCAAGCCATGCCCTATAATCTGTTCCTCAAAACCAGGAATGAAAGAACCTGAACCTATTTCTAACGAGTAACCTTCCGCTTTTCCGCCCTCAAACTCTTCACCATTCACCCGCCCAAGAAAATCAATAACTACAACGTCTCCCTCCTCTATATTCCGTTTCACTTCTAGGGGTATTGACTCTTTTTGACTGGCTGCAATCTGCTGGATGGTCGCATCAATTTTTTCTTCGTTTGAAGAGACCTTTAAACGTTCTAACTTGAGGGAACTGAAATCGGCGAGAGTGATCTCAGGAAAAATTTCAAGCTCCATGGTATATTCGAGGTCTTCGCCGTCTTCAAACTTATCGATTTCAATTTTAGGCTGGGTCACCGGTCGAAGGTCATTTTCACTAATAGCCGACTGCGAACTCTCGCTAACAGTCTGTTCTAGCACCTCTCCCATTACTGCATTTCCATGGGTTTTACGGAGCAAGTGAACCGGTACCTTACCGGGTCGGAATCCAGGCATGCGCGCGGTTCTCGCTATCTCACCCAGACGACTTGCCATGCGTGATTCAATGTCCGCTGTTGGCACTATAATTTTATATGCCCGCTTCAAGCTTTCGTTCTTGGTTTCCGTTATTTCCATAACTTATTTCATCCATAAAATGTTCGTCATCGTAAGGTGCTATTTTGCAATAAATCAATAATATCAGTTTCAAGTTGGTGCGGGTGAAGGGACTTGAACCCCCACTTTCCAAAGAAAACAAGGACCTAAACCTTGCGCGTCTACCAGTTCCGCCACACCCGCAGGAAAACCTGAAAAACACCGGCAATCCTCTCCAGATCGCGCACTCTATTAAAATTGTAGTCCCTGTCAATCCGACTTTAACGGACAAGGAAAACAATCCATACACGTTTCTCAAGTAGGTTTTTGATCTTTTAGGAGATCACGGACATCAGAAGAAGTCATAATTGCCTTTCCGCTACGATAGGATTCGTGATTGACTTCTATATCTTTAAGTAAATAAAGATAGTTTAGCATGATGCCAGCGGATTGCTTTATCCCCTTGGGTGACAAATCAGCAGCCCAATGTAGCTGTTCGATCCTAGCGCCGTTATTAAGGTGAAAGTGTGCCACCGAATCTAGTGCCGTTCCTTCGTTGCGCTTTTCATTGGCTAGGTAATGAACAGCTAATCTTAACAAAATGGGTTTTAACATGGATTGCGTTTCGGTGTTATTTACCCATTTTGTGTCGTATAGCAGATGAATAAGGGAGGCCTTAGGCGACCCTTTTGAGGACGTGCGTTTTAGCTTCTCTTGTTGTTCGATAGTCAAGAACTCTAGGTGATTATTTTCGAGATTACTGCGAAGCCATGGCATAAAACCAGGAATAGGCGACAAAGTTGCAAATTTTTTTAAACCATCCAGTTCAGCGCTCAGATTATCGACAACCCGCTTTATCAGAAAATTACCGAAGGTAATGCCACTCAAACCAGCCTGAGCATTAGAAATTGAATAGAAAATTGCCGTATCCGCATGTTTTTCATCTTGGTCTGGGGCTCCCTTATCTAGTAGTTCGTGTATGTTACTCGCCATACCCTCGACTAATGCTACCCAGACGAAAACCAATGGCTCTTCTGGCATACGGGGGTGAAAGAAAGCAAAACATCGACGGTCAGAAGCAAGGCGGTTCTTCAAGTCATCCCAACCCGTAATTTCATGAACAGCCTCATAGCCGAAAAATTTTTCTAGTAATGCAGCTGGCGCTTTCCACGTAATTTGCTTTAACTCAAGGAAGCCAACATCAAACCACGAAGTCAGAAGTGCTTTTAAATCACATTCTACCGTATTTAGAAAAGGGTCGTTGCGAGCCCAAGGTATGAGTTCTGCCCGCATATCCACTAAAAATTTTACACCTTCTGGCAGGGCATTAAATTGAGTTAAAAGACGTGTTCTCGTCGACACCAATGCTTCTCTTAAGCTTTTTTCTGCTGCAATCCGATTTTCCGTATTGGTAGCATTCTGAAGGTCGGAGATTGCTTTATTAACGGTTTCAGTATCAGATCCAAATTCTGAAGCTAGTACCCCTAAAAATCTTTTTCGACCTGTTTCATTCAAGGCAAGGTAAGCGTGCCCCAACGCTGCAGCGCGGCTACGGGCTGAAACCTCACCGCCACGCGCCTCTAGGCAAGCCCGCATATGTTCAATCAAACGTCCCTGGTCAATTTCATTGAGCTCAGGAGAAAACGACGCCTCTAAAAAATAATTATCCGTCGCACCAATTTTACCCCAAACACTCCTAAGGTTACGAACGGCCCGATCCCAGAAACTTGATTTTCTTTGTTCCATCATCGATTAGATGTAGTTTGTTTCCTTATATCATCCAAGACGTAAGGTAAAACTTCCGATAAATCCTCTGCTATAAGCCCCGCGCCCAACTCTTTGGCAGCTTCTCCATGAAGCCACACTGCGGCGCAGGCTGCCTCAAACGCTTCCATTCCCTGTGACATAAGCCCAATAATGATCCCCGAAAGTACATCTCCAGCACCAGCCGTAGCGAGATCTGCCGGTGCATTGGCGTTGATCACAACCCGGCCATTTGGTTCAGCAATTATGGTATCAAATCCCTTTAGTATGATAACAGAATTAGCTAATTTTGCGGCTTCCCTACACCTAGATAATTTATCGCCGTTGATCTTAAATAATCGGTCGAATTCCCCTTGATGCGGCGTAAGAACGCAGCGACCTTTTATGCTGCTAAACAATGTTTCAGGGTCACCTTCAAATGCCGTTAAAGCGTCGGCATCCAGCACAACCGCATTTTTGCTTGTTAAGGCGGAGATGGCATTTTTTCGTGTCAACTCTGTGACACCATTCCCAGGCCCAACCAGCACGGCATTTCTGCGTTTGTTATCTAGAATACCGGAAAGTCCTTTCTTCGCCGGGAGTTCTAAAACTAGATTCCCCGCGTCAGAAATTTCGTATATGTGCTTGGCATTGGCCGGTGAAACAATGGATAAAATACCAGCCCCTGCTCTACGCGCTGCCCGCGCCGCAAGCCTCGCCGCGCCTGTCATCTCACTGCCCCCAACGATGACGACGTGTCCTCTGGAATACTTGTGAAAATCTGGTGCGGGAACGGGCAGTTTGTCTACCCAGAGTTGGGGTAAATTTTCAGCTATAACTGGTGAAATCTTCTTTAATACCCCACTCGGGATACCAATATCCGTTACTTCCACTTCGCCGCAATGTTGACGACCTGGCAAAATCAAATGCCCTGGCTTTTTTCTAAAAAAGGTAACAGTTAGGTCAGCATTTAACACACCACCCAACACCTCTCCCGTATTGCCATCGATACCCGTCGGCACATCAACTGCAACACACGGTAATTTTCGTGCTTCCATAGCATTTAAAATGTCAAGTACTATCCCTTCGAGTGGTCGAGAAAGCCCCGCCCCGAAAAGTGCATCTACAACCAATCCTGCGCCTTCTAAAAGAGCAACTGAAAATTCCTCAATTTTCCCAACCCAGCGTTCTGCGTTAACTTTTGAATCACCACGCAGAGAAGTTTTATCACCTAGCAAACCAAGACGAACAGGCCAGCCTATCTGATGTAATAGCCGCGCCACGACAAACCCATCTCCCCCGTTATTACCAGGTCCGGCAAGAATAACAACTGACCGGCGAACCCACCGTTTGCGAATTTCCCTGACCACTGTTGCACCGGCGTTCTCCATTAGATCAAGGCTCGATACTCCTGCTTCAACAGCTAACGTATCCGCCTTTGTCATTTCTTTTATAGTCAGTATTTCTGATCCTATTTCTAAGTTCACAGTTTTCTCCCTTCAGAGAGACTTGTATTTCTGTTTAGTCTGGCGAAAAAACATTCTGACCATTATAACGCCTCCAAGCATAAAATACCCTAGGAATCACGTTGTGAAAGTCTGCATTTTAGGTGCCGGTGTCGTAGGGACTACAGCAGCATATTACCTGTCCCGGACCGGCTACAATGTAACGGTGATCGATCGCCAAAATGGTCCCGGGCTCGAAACGAGCTTCGCCAATGGCGGGCAAATATCCGCAAGTCAATCAGCACCTTGGGCAACGCCAGCCGTGCCATTTCTCATCCTGAAATGGTTGGGTAAAGAGGATGCACCTCTTCTCTATCATTTAAAAGCCGATCCGATACTTTGGCGATGGAGTATAAGCTTCCTAAGTAACTGCACTTCTGCCCGCTTGCGACAAAATACTCTTAACAATCTCAAGCTAGCACTTTATAGCCGGGAGTTGTTACGAAAAATAAGGCTCGAAACCGAAATTAATTACGACGTTAATACACGCGGTATCCTGCAAATTTACCGAAACACGAAGACCATGGATGGCGCTGTCTCTCATGCTGCACGGCTCGATCAACTCGGGTGCCGCAATAGAGTTTTAAGCCAAAATTCATGTTTTGTATTAGAACCGGCATTGAAAGAAAGTGATAAGGAAATACTCGGCGGGGTCCACACACCGGATGATGAAAGTGGAGATGCCTATGCCTTCACTTGCGAGATAGCTCGTATTGCTTCAAACAGTGGTGTCAGTTTTCGATATGATGAAACCATCCAACACCTCAAATCACAGAATGGACAAATACACTGCGTGAAAACAGACAAAGGAGAATGCTACGCAGATATTTTTGTGGTCTCTCTTGGTAGCTATAGCCCTCTTCTTTTGAAACCCCTCAATATTAAACTCCCCGTTTATCCAACTAAGGGATATTCCGTAACAATTCCTACGAGCGGGCGAAACAACGCACCGGGTATCAGCATCACAGATGAAGACAACAAAATCGTTTATAGCCGTCTCGGGAACCGTTTGCGGGTAGCGGGAACAGCAGAATTTGCTGGTTACGACACGAAATTAAATGAAAACAGGGCAAGGGCAATTCTTAATAAAGCACAAGCTCAATTTCCAAATGGTGGTGATTTCAATAACGCCACCTTTTGGACCGGACTAAGACCTCTAACCCCGGACGGCATGCCGGTCATCGGAAAAACTTCAATAAAAAATCTCTATTTGAATACAGGACACGGCACCCTTGGCTGGACAATGTGCGCCGGCTCTGGAAAAGTGATAAGTGATCTTATCAGCGGCACCTCCCCTGAGATTGATGAAAGTAGCTTTGGAATTGAGCGCTTTTGAAGGCTACTACCGATACTCTTAAACCCATTTCTCAGTGTTAAACCACAGCCTTTGAGCTCGTGCCCCCCCTTGACGCATATTCCTTTTTAAATTAGAACAAAAGAAGAACATTTGGTTACGCTTAAATCCTCAAGAAAACAAATAAATCCATCCAGGGAAGATAAAAACTATGTTAGCCACTGTTATACGGAATTCCTTCCGACCAGACCAAAAAATGATATCTTTGCTTCGTCAAAAGATTCAAGCCATTGAAAACAAGACCCCATTGAGTTCTCTGGCAAACCTAAACTGTCGAAAATTCGGACAATTTGAGCTAAAAAATATAGTACCTCTAGGAGTACCGGAAGTAGATGCCGCCCTACCCTGGAATGGTTTCCCTACTAACGGACTCCACGAAATTTTTGGTGATACTGCCGCTCTCGGATTTTTGGTTGTCCTGATAACCCGCCTAACTGAAATTCTATCTCAGACGCGTCACAGTACGCAGGTGCTTTGGTGCCAGCAGGGAAGGGATTTATGTGGCCAGGGTCTTGCTCAGTTTGGAATTGACCCAAATCAAATAATCTTGGTACATGGCAAAAACGACAGAGAGATTATCTGGGCCATGGAGGAAGGGTTAAGGAGCTCCAGCCTTGCCGCTGTCATAGGCAAACTTCACAAAATTCCGCCTATCGCCAGCCGGCGGTTGCATTTAGCAGCAGAAGAAAATGAAACTACAGGCCTTCTACTCCGCACGGCACCCAACAATATGGTTAGACAAGCTCCAACTAGTTCGGCCCTCACCCGCTGGTGTGTTACCTCGGCACCCAGCATAACGCCAGCACATGGTGTGGGATTAGGTGTACCCCAATGGCATTTAGAACTACAGCGCTGTCGTCTCAGTGCGGCAAGTGGGAAAAAACTAGAAGGCGCTGGGCAACCTAGGTCCTGGCAGGTGGAATGGTATAATGAGACGAGTGATCTCTCTGTGGTTACCGACCTTTGCAATAGATCGGATCAATCACAGAGCCTATGGAAAATCGCAAGCTAATCCTTCCGACAAAATGATAGATAAACCTTTGGCTACAATCACTTGTACTCATGGTGGACAGCGGATCACTGCTGTCAACTCTGTGGCCCAAGCGGTAGGCATTGTGCCAAAACAATCTCTAGCGGATGCTCGAACGCTTTATCCATCGCTCACCGTCCATCAAGCTGACCCAACAGCCGATCTCAAAGCTCTGAACATACTTAGAGAGATCTGTGAACGGTACACTCCTTGGGTAGCTATTGATACTTTTGACAACACACCCAGTAATGTCAGTCTATGGAATACAGGACTATGGCTGAATATAACTGGCTGCGCGCACTTGTTTGGTAGTGAAGAAGCTCTTCTCGAAGACCTCTTTTACCTGCTAAAAAATATAGGCTACCAAGCCCGTGCAGGCCTCGCCTCTACACCGGGTGCCGCTTGGGCCCTAGCTCGTTATAAGACTGATCCCCAGACCAAACGTTGGTTTATTTCCAATACAAATGAAGACATTCGTAACTGTATAGCGGAACTTCCTATGAAGGGACTTCGACTCGAATGCGATATCATTGAAGGACTGGAAAGAATGGGACTCTTGAGTATCGGCGATCTTTATAGAATACCAAGAGCTCCCATCACCAGACGATTTGGCAAATCTGTGCTACATCGCCTAGACCAAGCACTGGGAGATTTGGAGGAGTCACTATCTCCCCAACGGGGCCGATCTACTTTCTCAAAATACCTAGCCTTTATAGATCCCATCGGCCGGAGAGAAGATATCGAGGCTGCCCTTAATCGGCTTGTCGTTAGCTTGTGCACTGATTTAGAACAAGCCAATCAAGGCGCAAGACGTCTCGTGCTCACGTTGTATCGAGTAGATAAATCAACTGGGAAAGTACAAATCAGCACCAGCCAACCGAGACGAGATCCGACTCATTTATCTATGTTGTTTAGGGAAAAGCTAGAGATAATCGATCCTGGCCTTGGGATTGACGCAATAGTGTTATCAGCTTCCGAAACCAATCCACTTAAAGTCCGGCAAACGGGACTGAATATTAATTCTATCGCCGAACAGACGGAAAATGTAATCAAACTACTGGACAGACTAGTCGGCCGATTGGGTTCCGATAACGTTACCCGCCTGGAACCGGTAGAAAGGCACTTACCTGAACTAGCTTCTCGAGAAGTTTCTACTGCATCGATACCGAGTGGAGTGAAACAAGACTGGGGGGGACCGACTCATTGTCCGTCACGTCCTCTTCAACTACTGGTTCATCCCTTGCGAATCGATGTGATCGCGGAAATTCCCGATGGCCCACCGTTTCTGTTTTATTGGCAAAATCATCAGCGTCGTGTGATAGCTGCGGAAGGGCCAGAACGCATTACTCCCGAATGGTGGCTAATAAGGGGAAATATGTGGAAAACAAAACCCCTGAACAACGACGTCAGAGATTATTACCGGATTGAAGACAAAGACGGTAAACGCTATTGGCTATACCGTGAAGGATTGTACTACCCTGACAACCATCCGACCTGGTATATCCACGGTTTCTTTACATAAATGATATGCATCCCTACATCGAACTTCAGGTCACAACTAATTACAGCTTCCTGAGGGGGGCATCCCACCCACATGAGCTCGCAACACAAGCCAAAAACCTTGGTTACGAAGCCATAGCTATCTCTGACCGGAATACACTCGCCGGTGCCGTACGCATGCATGTTGCTTGCAAACAACAGAATATTCGGATGATTTCTGGAGTTAGACTCGACCTTGAGGATAGCCCCAGCTTCTTGTGCTTTCCAACTGACCGGAGGGCCTATGGACGCTTGTCGCAACTCCTCAGCCTTGGCAAAAGACGTGCTGGAAAGGGACAATGCTATTTGTTCTTGAAAGACCTTTTAGAGGGTAATGTTTTCCAAGCTGGTGAGGGGCAAGTCGTTGTTGTTATTCCGCCCGATGAGATTAATAGCGTTTTTAAGAATACACTACATACCATAAGAAATAAAATTAAGAATAATATATACCTATCTGTTAATAATACATATTCTGGGAATGATAAAACCCGATTTGTGGCCCTAGAAGCTCTTACCTCGTCTCTCTCCCTACCTCTTGTTATCACTAATGATGTACAAGCTCACTTACCTGAACGAAAAATTTTGCATGACGTCCTGACCTGTATTCGGGAACACTGCCAAATCAATGAAGCGGGGTTTCTCTTACACGCCAACGCAGAACACCACTTGAAATCAGGTGACGAAATGCTGCGTCTTTTTGCCGATTATCCAGAGGCTATTGCCAATACTGTAAAAATTGCAGATCAGTGTCGCTTCAGTCTAGATGAGTTACATTATGAATATCCGGTAGAACCGGTATCTTTCGGGTGTACTCCACAACAAGAGCTAAGTCGCCTTACGTGGGAAGGTGCAGATGAGCGCTATCCGAACGGGATCCCTAATAAAATCAAGATACAAATCAACCACGAATTAACCCTAATTAAAGAACTTGGGTATGCAGCTTACTTCCTGACCATCCATGACATTGTACGTTTTGCCCGTAGCCGGAACATTCTCTGTCAAGGACGTGGTTCTGCTGCCAATTCCTCGGTCTGCTATATGCTCGGGGTTACTTCCGTTAATCCGGCAGAAATCGAACTCTTATTTGAGAGATTTGTGAGCGCAGAACGTAACGAACCGCCAGACATTGATGTCGATTTCGAGCATGAACGTCGTGAAGAGGTAATCCAATATATTTATGATAAATATGGTCGTACTCATTCAGGCATTACAGCGACACATATCACCTACCGTTATAAGAGTGCCCTCCGAGAAATCGGTAAAGTTATGGGCCTAACGGAAGACACCACACAGTCTCTCTCTTCCGTTGTTAATTGGGGACAATCCAATAAAAGAGATTTAAAAGAAGGGTATATCAGGGAGGTAGGCCTCGATCCTACTGACCCGACCCTGAAAATGGTACTTGATCTTGCCCGGCAGATCATTGGGTTTCCTCGTCATCTGAGCCAGCACACTGGTGGCTTTGTCATCACCAAAGCACCACTAGATACAGTTGTTCCCATTGAGAACGCCGCCATGAAAGACCGCACAGTTATTGAATGGGATAAGGATGACTTAGATGCGTTGGGAATCCTTAAGGTGGACGTGCTAGCGCTTGGTATGCTCACCTGTATTCGTAAAGCGTTTGACCTCATTGATCACCATCACGGTCGCAAGCTAACCCTTTCCAGTATCCCCCAAGGAGATCAGCAAACCTATGACATGCTATGCCAGGGTGATTCTATTGGCGTTTTCCAGGTTGAGAGCCGTGCACAAATGAGCATGTTACCGCGTCTAAAACCACGAAATTATTACGATCTGGTGATCGAGGTTGCTATTGTTCGTCCTGGTCCCATTCAGGGAGATATGGTGCATCCATTTCTTCGCCGCCGAAATGGCAGCGAAAAAGTATACTATCCTAAAAAGGAGTTAGAGGAAGTCTTAAGCAGAACCATGGGCGTTCCGTTGTTCCAGGAGCAAGCCATGAAAATAGCTATTGTAGCAGCGGACTTTAGCCCCGACGAGGCAGATGGCTTACGCCGCGCAATGGCTACCTTTCGTCATGATGGAAAACTACCTTTATACCGAGAACGGTTCATCAGTGGTATGCTCCGGAATGGTTATGAACCTGGCTTTGCGGAAAGCTGCTTCAAGCAAATTGAGGGGTTTGGCGATTATGGATTCCCGGAATCTCATGCTGCCAGTTTTGCTCTGCTTGTTTATGTTTCGGCTTGGCTTAAATGCCATTACCCTGCCGCCTTCTCAGCTGCTATTTTGAATAGCCAGCCCATGGGCTTTTATAAGCCAGCACAATTGGTTCGCGACGCTCGCGAACATGGCGTTGAGGTGCGTGAAGCGGATGTGAATGATAGCAATTGGGATTGCACGTTGGAAAAGATAACAAATGTTTTTCCACCACCCTTCCGAACAGAGAAAGAGAGAATTAGAAATGACATCAAATTTTCTTCCTTCTTGATCAAAAAAAGCCATGACGATGGTCATGAAGTGAATAAGTGTCGCTCTCCCGAGGACACAAGTACTGCCCTTCGTCTTGGCCTCCGCCAAATCAAAGGGATTCAAAAGACCGCCGCTGAATTATTGGTAAATACCCGTGAACACGGATATTCAAGTGTTTCAGAGCTTAAAGTACGGACTAGTCTCAAAAGTAGCGTCCTAGAGAACCTCGCACGAGCAGATACCTTCCAATCTTTAGGCCTCGACCGACGGCACGCCTTTTGGGCTGTAAAAGGCCTTTCAGTTGATGCACCCCTACCTCTTTTCAAGCATCTTCAAGAACATCAGTTTCAGAAGGAACCCAATGTTGTCTTACCTACGATGCTTTTAGGAGAGCAGGTGGCGGATGATTATCTATCACTTAAACTTTCTTTGAAAGCACATCCCATGGAACTTCTACGGTCTCATTTCAAAGCTGAAAAATATATTACCTGCGCAAGCCTTCCCCAATTATCAACCGAGAGCCTAGTTCTGCTGGCTGGTTTGGTCCTAATTCGTCAGAGACCAAGTAGCGCCAAGGGTGTCATTTTCATCACAATTGAGGATGAGACCGGCGTCGCAAACATGATTATCTGGCCCCATAAGATGGAGCAGTATCGTCAAACTGTATTTGGGTCTCAACTCCTCGGCATCAGAGGTAAACTTCAGCGGGAAGGTATCGTTACGCACGTCGTTGCTGAGAGGTTGTTCGACCACTCCTTCCTACTAGGTAATCTTGCTTCCAAGAATTTGCCAGACCCCAACTTTATTCAAAGTAGCGAGATCAAAAATAATCTTTCTATTACTAATAAAAAAACAAGGATACCTATACTCCTCTCTCGGGATTTTAAGTAGTCAGTATTAAGCCTGGACAAAGACTATTCCATCGCCAGTATCACTCCAAAAAAATAATATATCTGAGGCACTACAAAAATTGGTGAAAAAACCACACGCCATTTCTAGACAAAATAAAGCGACAGTATCCGGCCGTATTGCCTTCCAGCACCTCGATTTTCGCTATTATTGGTTCGCCAGGGTACTTAGTCGCTTTGGGACAGAAATGTTAAACGCCACAGTTCTTTGGCAAATGTGGATGCTTACTAAAGACCCTTTTGATTTGGGATTAATTGGTTTGGCCCAATTTGCTCCATTTTTTCTATTATTCCTATTATCAGGTGTTGCAGCCGACCAATTCCAAAGAAAGCATATCATTGCTCTTTGTTTGGGGGGCATGTCCATTGCAGCCAGCGGACTATTCCTAATAACAATCACTGGTACTGACAACAGACTTTCAATTCTCGCCATTTTGATATTTGTCGGAACATCTCGAGCATTCCAAGCTCCCGCACTGCATGCCATAATTCCGGTTCTGGTTCCTAAGGAGCACTTTGCAAATGCTATTGCCTGGAGTTCCCTCGCAGGTCAAACCGCGAAAATTGGAGGTCCCGCATTGATGAGCGCCCTCCTTCTTATCGGGATCGAAATCGTTTACGGGGTTGTAGTTTTACTTTTTCTTACATCCGCATTTCTTACAACTCAGCTCAAAACCAATACACAGATCATCACAAAGGAGCCTGTGACCCTGGAACTTTTATTTGGTGGCCTCAAATTCATATGGTCCCGGCAAATAATATTTGGGGCTATTGGTCTTGACTTGTTCGCCGTATTATTAGGTGGCGCAACCGCTCTACTTCCAATTTATGCAACTGAAATTCTAAACGTTGGTGAAGTTGGATATGGGAGCCTGAGAATGGCAATGATGATCGGCGCTTTTTCCTGTATGCTTTGGCTTACCCAGAAACCAATTAACAGGTCAGGCGGGCGTATTCTGATTTGCACAGTGGTAGTATTTGGAGTTGGTGTCATTGTGTTTGGGCTATCAACAGTATTTTGGGCTTCCTTATTGGCTTTGTTTGTGATGGGAGCCTCAGACTCGGTGAGTGTTTTTATCCGAAACCTGCTTGTCCAGAGTGTCACACCAGATGAAATGAGAGGAAGGGTAACCGCAGTAAGTTCGGTCTTTATAGGCGCATCGAATGAAATTGGTGAATTTGAATCAGGTATAACGGCAGCATGGTGGGGGGTTGTGCCAGCCGTAGTTGTGGGCGGTATCGGTACAGTTCTAATCGCAGCTCTTTTTGCTACCTTGCTTCCTCAACTCAGGGGAGTTGACAACCTGAACCCTGTCGATCTCGCCCGCAAATACAGATAGCTGAATTACGTCACCAACAATGTATTAAGAAATTAGTTTTGACTGAAGCCATTTTACTTAAACGTTCGTTCGGTTGGGGACTGTGTGCGCATATTCCGTTAGTAAAGATACAAATTTTGATAGTCTTTTCCAGTTCCTTATCCAAATGCTACCATCCAGTTTTTTTATTGATATTGAGAGGTATCGAACAATGAAACCTACAACAGATCAAAACAATAGTTTGAACCACGCTTTTAAGGCGATCCATGACGACGAAGTTCCTTGGGAAGATGGTCTTGATAATAACCTCTTAACCTTGCCACCGGGAATACAGGTAAAAGTTTTTGCAAAGGACGACGCCATGAAGCGGGTGGATATGAAGGTTAGGTTTCCCCCAGGTTATGTAGAACCTGAACATAGCCATAAAAGTTGGCACTCAATTGTCGTATTGAAAGGTCGCATGTGTGTAGCCGGCAAAGACTTACGGCCCGGTGACTATGTTTTTGGCTGGGATGAATTACACGGTCCCTATGAATATCCAGATGGCTGTGAAGTTTTTGTCGTTTTTATGGGAGAAGGAACCCAGCACCAATGGAGCGAAGAAAAACATGGCGAACATGTAAAAATTTGGAAACCAGAAACAAAGGAAGGTAAAGTCAATATTTAAAAAAAAAGTTCTGATTACTAAATTAATAGGAAGGAACAGAGGGATCGATATCTGCTGACCAGGCGGAGATACCACCTTCAAGGTTTACGGCATTTTCAAAACCGTTAGAATTTAACCAAGCACACACTTGGGAGCTACGACCTCCAACATGACACATTACAACTATCGGATGATCTTTGGTTAGCTGGTCAAGATTTTCCGGCAATGTATTCATCGGAATATGCACCGCGCCATCAATTGAGGAAATTGCCAACTCTTCTTCTTCACGAATGTCCAGCAAAGTGTGTTCTTCGCCCGTTTTTCGCATCTCCTCAAGACGTCGAACCGAAATGTCCATTGCTACTCCCAATTTTTATAATTTACGACAAATGGAATTTCTATTCCAATCCCTAACTGAATTCAAACTGGATTTTCACCCAAGTCCGTATACATTAACTTCTTATTTAAAACCCGATGCAACTTTTTGGAATGTAACCTATGTCAGAGAACAACGTGGTTGTCAGTGAAAGAACAACTCCATATCGGGGATATATGCGGCTAGATCATTATAAGCTTAGACATACTATTTTTAATGGCGAATGGAGCGTCGACCTATCCAGAGAGGTTCTGGAACGAGGTCACGCCGTCTCAGTTCTTCCTTACGACCCAATTAGAGATGAAGTTGTCCTAATCGAACAGTTTCGGATTGGTGCATATACTGCACCAAAAACTTCGCCATGGCAGATTGAATGTGTCGCCGGCGTGATTGAACCTCATCAGTTGGCGGAGGATACGGCTCATCGAGAAACAGAGGAAGAAACAAAATTACGAATACTAGACCTGGAACCCATGCATACTTACCTCACTAGTCCAGGCTGCACATCAGAAACGGTTCAGATGTTTTGTGGACATGTCGATGCAAGTGATGCCGGCGGAGTCCATGGTCTAGCCTCCGAAGGTGAATATATCAGGGTATTTTCGATGCCCGTTGAAAAAGCTTTCGTCTGGCTAGCAAACGGGCGAATTGAAAATGGAATGACCATAATTGCCCTCCAGTGGCTAAAGCTAAATTTGAGTCAAATACAAAGTAAATGGAAAGTGGGGGGGTAAGCTACGTGCAAAGACTACCAACTTACTTTACTTGATCAGCGCACATCACAAAGTTACTCTCCACCGCGCAGATAACAGCTTTATTAACTACTGAATAGAATTTGGTATGACGGTCCGCGAAAATTTTAGAGATGCTATTGGAAATACACCTCTCATTCGCCTGAGAGAAGCGTCCGAAAATACTGGCTGCAATATTTACGGTAAAGCAGAGTTCCTTAATCCTGGGGGGTCCGTCAAAGACCGAGCAGCTTTGTTTATCGTAAAAGATGCTGAAGAAAGAGGACTGTTAAACCCTGGTGGTGTCATTGTGGAAGGGACCGCAGGTAACACCGGTATTGGTCTAGCTTTATTAGCCTGTGCAAGCAACTACAAAACCGTGATAGTCATTCCTAAGACACAGACCGAAGAAAAAAAAGCGATGCTGCGCCTGGCAGGTGCGGACCTTAGGGAAGTTGAAGCCGTTCCCTACTCTAATCCCGAGAATTACGTCAGGGTGTCTGAACGAATTGCTAATGAAATATCCAATACTCATCCTCAAGGTGCCATTTGGGCTAACCAATTTGATAACGTTGCTAATCGACGCGCTCACTATGAAAGCACTGGTCCAGAAATATGGGAGGAGCTTGACGGGAAAATAGACGGCTTTACCTGTTCGGTGGGAACGGGAGGAACGTTAGCTGGTGTTGGAATGGCTCTTAAGGAACGTAAGGCAGAAGTAAAAATTTCTCTTTCAGACCCTAAGGGGTCAGCGTTATATAATTTTTATAAACATGGCGAATTAAAAGCCGAAGGATCTTCAATTACAGAAGGTATTGGTCAAGGCCGTGAAACCGCAAACCTCGTTGGTGCACCAATAGATGACGCCTATCAAATATCGGATGAGGAGGCATTACCCATCATTTTTGACTTACTCCAAAATGAAGGACTTTGTTTGGGACCTTCTAGTGGTATAAATGTGGCAGGCGCTATGCGTATGGCAAGGGAGTTAGGTCCTGGTCATAACGTTGCTACAATACTTTGTGATTACGGAACACGATATCAAAGCAGGCTATTCAATGTTGAATTTTTAAAATCAAAAGGTCTGCCATTTCCAAGCTGGCTTGAATAGATCTAAAGGGTAAAAATGTCATACGCTCGCCCGGAAGCAATTGTTGAACCTGCTTGGCTTTCAAAACACTTAGGTGATCCAAATATTGTCATAATCGATGCTAGTTTTCATCTGCCTACGGCTAATCGCGATCCAAAGGAAGAATATGTTAGCAGTCATATTCCCGGGGCGACATTTTTTGACATTAATGAAATTGCGGATCAAAAAGTTGACCTACCGCATATGTTACCTAATCCAGATGATTTTGAATCAAAAGTTGGAGAATTGGGAATATCGGAAAACACCCATGTAATTTGTTATGACACGAACGGCAGCGCTATGGCCGGAATGAGGGCTTTTTGGACCTTTAAGGTGTTTGGGCATAAAAACATAGCGGTTCTTAATGGCGGATTTAATAAATGGACTAAACTAGGCTATCCGGTGTCAAATGAGTTCCCTAAAACTAAATTGGCAAATTATACATGTAGTCAACCGAATCCCGCATTGGTCACTTCATTTGAAGAGGTGAAGGAAAACGTCAAAAAAAAGAACCGACAATTTGTTGATGCCAGAACAGCGGGTAGATTTTGCGGCACAGAACCCGAACCGCGCGCCGGTTTAAAAGGAGGACATGTACCCGATAGCAAAAATCTGGCCTTTCAAGAAATGTTGCAAACTGACAATTATATGGAATTGAAATCCGCAAATGATTTAAGAAAATTATTTATGGAGAGAGGAATTGACCCTTCTCAACCAATCATATCGAGCTGTGGTTCGGGCGTTACAGCTGCTGTTCTTTACTTTTCATTATTTCTAATAGGCTACGACACTGTTTCAGTGTATGACGGCTCTTGGACTGAATGGGGTAGCAAAGAAGATACCCCTGTCACCAAGGGCCCCGAATTAAATCATGAATAAACCCAAACGCCAAAGCACTCGATTAGTGCACGCAGGAAATCATCCCGAGCTTCATCACGGTGTGATGAATACACCGACCTATAGAACATCTACTGTCTTGTTTCCGACAGTAGCCAGTATGAAGGAAGGGAGCAAAAAGCGCTTCGACACGTTCTACTATGGGCGGTACGGAACACCGACTACTATGGCCTTGGAGGAAGCTGTTGCTGACCTTGAGGGTGGATATCGATCAGTGTCAGTTTCCTCCGGACTTTCAGCAATTGTCTCTTCATTGTTATCATTTTTAAAATGCGGTGATCACTTACTTATGGTGGATGCTGCCTACGACCCAACTCGTAATTTATGCAAAGGTTTTCTAGCCAAATACGGCATAGAAACAACTTTTTACGACCCTTTAATTGGTAAAGACATCGAAAACCTTATTTCTGACAGCACAAAAGTTATATTTACCGAATCCCCCTGCTCACAAACCTTTGAAATACAGGATATTCCGGCGATTGCACAAGTTGCACACCAACATAATATCAAGGTTATAATGGATAATACCTGGAGTGCCGGTTACTTTTTTAAACCCTTTGATCACGGGGTAGACATATCCATTCAGGCGGCAACGAAATATATTTCGGGACATGCTGACGTAATGATTGGAATTGTGACCACTAATACCTCTCAAGACTGGGAAATTGTTAAACGAACCTCCTCATATTTAGGATACTGTGTGGGCGGAGATGATGCTTATTTGACTTCCAGAGGTATCAGAACTCTGGAAGTACGTTTAGAACGTCATCAAGACAATGCTATAAGGTTGGCCAAATGGTTTAAAAAGCGTCCAGAAGTAAAGGCTGTATTGCATCCCGCTTTTGAAGATTGCCCAGGACATGAAATCTGGAAAAGGGACTTTTCCGGAGCTTCCGGACTTTTTGGTGTCGTCTTAAATCGGTTCGAAGATGAACGTATTTCCCACATGATCGATGGTATGGAATTGTTTGGAATAGGGTTTAGTTGGGGTGCATTTGAAAGTTTAATGATTCCAACATACCCATCAAAAATACGTTCAATTGGTGACTGGAACACAGATCAAAAATATATCCGCATTCACGCTGGACAAGAAGATCCAGACGATCTTATTGCCGACCTTGAAAACGGTTTTGAGCGCCTTAATGGTAAGGCCTAAATAATACCAGGCATGAAAAAACAAGATACAAAATTAGTCCATTCCGGCAGTTACCCTGAGAAACAGGGTGGATCAGTCAACCCTCCGATCTACCACGCTTCAACCGTTAGCAAACCTTCTGTTGCAGCGTTAGAAATAGCGAGACAAGAGCCCGACGCTGATTTTATGTATGGACGTCATGGTACCCCGACATCTAGGGCATTCGAAGAGACCGTTGCGGCCCTTGAGGGTGGCGAGAAGTGTGTTGCCGTAGGTTCCGGCCTCTCGGCAATTACAACTGCTATGCTCGCTTTTGTTAAACAAGGGGATCACGTTTTGGTGTGTGACAACGCTTATTCCCCAACACGCAATTTTAGTGAAAAATTTTTAAAACGCTTTGGAGTTGAAACAACCTATTATGACCCGTTTATTGGGACCGAAATAAAAAGACACTTCCAGGACAACACAAAAGTTATCTATACGGAATCGCCAGGATCTCACTCATTTGAAATTCAAGATATTCCAGCGATTGCCGAACAATGCCACAAATCGGAAATCAAGGTAGTGATGGATAATACTTGGAGTGCGGGATACTTCTTCAAGCCATTCAATCATGGCGTTGACGTCTCAGTGCAGGCAGCTACAAAATATTATGTGGGTCATTCGGACGCTATGCTGGGAGCAGTAACCACAAAGGCCGAAGACTTTGCGGCAATAAGAGATTCAGCCAGAATATTGGGGTATCACGCAGCCCCTGACGACGCTTACCTTGGTCTACGAGGAATGAGAACTTTGGCTTCGCGTCTTAAACGCCACGAAAAGAATGCATTAATTGTAGCCGATTGGTTAAAGACCCGGCCCGAAGTCCACACGTTACTTCACCCTGCTTTTCCATCGTGCCCAGGTCATCAAATATGGAAACGCGACTTCACAGGATCATCTGGCCTTTTTAGCATATTGCTAAATGAATACTCCGGGGACGCCGTTGCAGCTATGATTGACGGACTTGAATTATTTGCTTTGGGAGGCAGCTGGGGCGGTTATGAAAGCTTGGTTTGGAGAACACAACTGACCCGCAGCGCTACCAAATGGGATAGTGCAAAACCCTGTATTCGTCTTCACGTAGGTCTCGAAGATCCAGATGATCTTATTGCAGACTTAACAGAAGGATTAAATCGCCTTAACAATTTTAGTTAATTTACCAGATAATTAATTAATTTGTCTTACTCATACTTCTACAATTTTATAATTTGTTTCTTTTGTTCTACTTCTCAATACATTAGCCCTTAGTTCGCGCCTGATAATTTTATTGGTTGCATTTCGAGGTATGGTTTCCAAAAACACATATATTCGAGGCCGTTTAAATTGCGCTAGTTCACTATTCTGAAATAGCCTTTCAAGGTCTTCGGCCGGGATGTCATCACTCACAATACAGGCAGTAACCGCTTCTCCCCATTTTTTGGGAGGTATCCCAATAACAGAGACATCCCTTATCGCAGAGTGGCTTATTAAAAATTCTTCTATTTGACCAGGATGAATATTTTCGCCTCCAGAACGAATTAAATCGTCAACCCTTCCTAGAAGGTCTACACCACCATTTTCATGGGCAATACATATATCACCTGTATAATACCAGCCATCAACAATGCTTTCTGCAGTATCATCTGGACGATTAAGATATTCTGTGAATACGGTATCAACCGTAGCATCGACTATCAGTTGACCTTCTTGTCCTGATTTTACCTAGTCTTCAACCCCGCCATCTATGTCTATAACTCTTGTGCGGGAATAGAACCCCGGGCGCAAACGAGTATGTTGGCCGACTGGATCGGGATTATGAAGAGATATAATGGGTAAAAACATTGTCTTGATGTTAATAATGCTTAGTTGCGTAATTTGATTAGGAAAGCGCTTGGTTAATTTTAATACTGGGATACTAGTATGTCTAAAGAAGATACAGAAACAATTGGCAGATTATTGGACCAATTAACTTTCAATAACGAGGGTTTGATCCCTGCAATCGCCCAACAGTTTGATAGTGGGGAAGTGCTGATGTTGGCATGGATGAACCCTGAATCTATCGAAGCTACTTTAAAGGAAGAAAGGGTTGTTTATTGGTCCCGCTCTCGCAGAAAACTATGGCGAAAAGGAGAAACCTCCGGCCATGTCCAAACACTCATGGAGTTCAGGTGGGATTGCGATAATGACGCCATTCTCCTCCAGGTAGACCAATGTGGCGTTGCATGTCACACCGGACGCAGGAATTGTTTTTTTAATTCCGTCCGGGATGGAAATATTACAACAATTTCGAGAGTTGACGTTGACCCTGAGAGCCTATCAAACAGATAATAAAGTAAATACACCACATACGGTTTGATAAAGCTCATTTACTTCTAAGTATTAAAATTCGAGTCTTGTCCAATCATAAAGGACAAACTTAGACATTTTGTTCCCTAACCTGCAGAAGAAAGGATTCTCAACTATGTACCATGTGGGGGATATCGTCACGGTTAACGATACGATGCAAGCTTCATATCAATATTCCATACAAGTACCAATGGGACAGAATTTTGCTCCTGGTTTCAATCCACACTTTACGCCAAAAGAAATGCTGGAGTTAGGGGTATTCGAGGGAAAATATTGTAATGACTGTCAAAATGAGTTCCCACCAGAATGGTTTACCGACGCAAAAATCAGCGATGTTTCCAACCCATCGGTGAACAATATTGGCGTTAAAAGCCGTCAACCATTAAATATTTGGAGGGAGAAAGGATGGATCATAGGCCCCGATCCAAGGGGATGGTTCCAATGGTATTGCCGCTATTTCATGGGCCGCCGGATTGAAGAGATAGACAAGAAGCAAACGAAACGCTGGCGTTCATTTCGTCGCCACGCTGCACAGGTGAAAGCGAACTGTAGTCAGGGCGACTGGACCTGCCGACCAAAGCAACGTCAAGCCTTGCTGCAATGGTCTTATGATCCTTTCATCTAAACAATTATCAAAATCAAGTGATAGAGAGGCGAATAAGGACAATAAGACAAATAAGTATTTGAACGGCATTGATTAAAACCGAGCAACGATGAAGGAGTGTAAATTTCCTTTTTGCCTCCGAGCTACCCTGTAACTCCTCATCTCGATGCGTGTTAAGACGTGGCATCAACACTTGCCGAGATATAAAAGCACCAAAAAATACGGCGGCCATCATTAAACCCTCCAATGGCTGATGGAATGGAAAAACTACCGCAGCAAATAGTGAGAACCCACCAATCAACAAGTAATACCAAGGGAAAATGTTACGGATAAAATTACCCGCAGTGGGGCCATCTAATTTTATAAACACTAGTGGCGCCACTACACATGAAAAAAACACCATAGACCCAAAAATAGTGGCAACCGCGATCAACCCAATGACAATGAGTACTTCTGACATTTTAATTCCCTATAACAACAAAATTCTCAACAATCCCTCATTTCCCTAATATTTTAACAGCCTAATACCTACAATTATGAAGTCCCAATGTTTAAGGAGATCTAGGCCTTTGGACAAATAGTATTGCTGGATTCCTTTTTTTGGTTAGCGACTATTCCGACAACGAGCCGAACAATAGCTGACGCTGCATCAGCAATTGTGTTTTCATCCTCTAAATCAATATAAATACCGTTTGCATTAGCGGATTGGTGATAAATACCTTTACGGGAAATAGGAAAAACATTATTTACACAATGACTTAAGGATAATTGTTCAACTAATGTTTGACCAATTCCACCATTAGCTCCAATGACTGCAACATTGATACTATCGCCAAACGATTGTAACAATAAATTTTTTTTTGGCTCTTCAGACGGCATGTTTAAAATTATCTAATAAAGTTGTAATGTAGCTTTAAAAATGATCCCTTTACCGCCAATCTACGTAAGCACTTGAGGGATGGGATCAAATAAAGGAAGCCTTTAATGAGGTGTATTTTGGTAATTTTAGCTTCTGTGTTGTCGGCAATGACAGTAAATGCCGGTGAACAATCTAAAAACGCGTATGACTTTTCGTTTAAAACAATTTCTGGTGAACCCCTGCCCTTTTCTGAATTCCGCGGTAAGTTAGTTATGGTGGTAAATACTGCTTCAGAATGTGGCTTTACAGGGCAATATAAAAATCTTCAAACAGTGTGGTCCAGATATCGCGACAAAGGATTTGTCGTACTTGGGGTACCCTCAAATGACTTCGGCAACCAAGAACCTGGCGAAGAGGCTCAGATTAAGAGCTTTTGTGAAGTAAATTTTGATGTGGACTTTCCTCTAACGAGCAAGGTACACGTTACCGGAGATGATGCGCATCCCTTTTATCGTTGGGCTTCAGATGAGATGGGATTATTAGCAAAACCAAGGTGGAATTTTCACAAGTACCTTGTCGGCACCAACGGTCAAATCGTTGATTGGTTTTCTACGCCTACTTCACCTACTTCAGAGAAGATAATTAAGACCATTGAAGAGCATCTTGGAAAATCCTCCTCAAATAATCGATGACCAAAACTATTAAATAGGAAGCAAACCTTGCTCTCTATTTCGGGATTTCTGGGAATTATGGTCACGCCCCAATTAAGTTGGAACCCTAAAATTAATCTTGATATTTCAGAACAATATCGTTGGGAAAAGCGTATTCTTCTCATTTTTTCGCCTACCCAAACAAACCGTCAGTTAGTCGAACAGCGGTCATGGTTTTTTAAAAATAGGGTTGGCTTTAATGACCGAGATTTATTGGTTATAGAGATCGTTAATAACATTGTTCTGTCGAGATTTCCGGCGTTAGCAGGTAAACGTAAAACCCCATTCTTTAGGTCCAAATTTAGAGTAAATCAGAACAAGTTCCGCTCCATACTAATAGGTAAAGATGGTAGCATTAAACTGGATCGGTCAATTCCCATAGATCCCTGCTATTTATTCGGTTTGATAGACTCAATGCCCATGCGGAGACAGGAAATTTATAACAATGGTGATCCTGTAAGATGTGTCAAATAAACTAACACTCATGTTAAATCACTGATATAATAAAACGTTGGAATAATACCTCGTGTTCCATCACCGTACTTCAAATACATTTTTCATAACTGCTTAGAAAGGCTCAATAATTATGAAGAACATAAAATTCTTGCTGCTACTCTTCTGCGCGATACAGTTTCTGGTTGTAGCACCGGCAATAGCAGGTGGTGATGCAGTTCGGGGCAAAAGGGTTTTTAACAAATGTAAGGCCTGCCATTCAATTAAAGCGGGAAAGCATAAAATCGGGGCATCCTTGGCTGGCGTCATAAATCGAAAAGCCGGCACAGCTAAAGGTTTTAAGCGGTACAAAGGACTAAAAGGTGCCGATTGGACCTGGGATGAAGCGACACTTGACGAATACCTCACAAATCCAAAAAAGTTTGTGAAAAGCCGTAACAAACGCAAATCCGCAATGATACTAAAACTAAAAAAGAAACGTGATCGCGACGACGTCATTGCCTACTTAAAATCTTTTAAATGATTTTTTGGGTGGATTAAACGTTTAACGAATAAATGTTTAAAGATGTATACTGCTTAAATGTTTCCAGTTCTATTAATTGTAGTAACCACATATGAGACGAAGATTTTTGTTTCAATTAGGGAAATGTCGTTCTTACACTGATTGTCTAGCAGTTTTAACAACATCTGAAATGTGGCTAATTTAATTTCTGCTCCTTAAACTTACCAAGTAATTGAGCACCTTCTAGAGGCTCCAACTTGTACAGCTTTGACCTCCAAAATTTATCATTATTAACTGCAATTTATAGACCACGAAAACTGGAAAAGAGAAAAAATTGATAATTGTTTTTGCCCTTTGAATTTGGATAAACAATTTTGGACTCGTAATCTCTAGCTATATACGCAGAACTCTGGGTACTTCCTCAATGAATTCGCAAAAATTATCACCTACTAATTCAAATTACGATTTTGATGCAATTATCGTTGGCGCGGGTTTTGCTGGTATGTATATGCTCTACCGCTTGCGTAACCTGGGGTTGACTGCCCAGGTCCTCGAAGCCGGAGATGGTGTAGGGGGCACTTGGTATTGGAATCGATATCCTGGGGCCCGTTGCGATACGGAAAGCATGTTTTATTCGTACCAATTTTCGAATGACCTGCAACAAGAATGGGAATGGACCGAACGCTACCCCCGCCAACCCGAAATTCTGAAATATGCAAATCACGTCGCTGACCGTTTTGACCTTCGTCGTGACATAATGTTCGGGGCTCGGGTAATATCTGCTAAATGGCATGAAAAAAAACAGATTTGGCATATTGAAACGAGTACGCGTAACCAAATTTCCGCCCAGTTTTGTATTATGGCAACCGGCTGTCTTTCTTCACCTAACATTCCAAAATTTAGAGGATTGAAAACTTTCAGGGGAGACATTTTTCATACCGGACTTTGGCCAGATCAACATGTCAATTTTGCAAATAAAAGTGTAGCGATTTTGGGAACAGGATCTTCAGGGATCCAAGTAATTCCAGAAATTGCAAAAGATGCAAAACGACTTTACGTTTTCCAAAGAACGGCCAATTACGTCGTTCCGGCGCATAATCGACCCTTAAATTCAAAAGAGGTTAGCTATATAAAGGAAAATTATTCAAAACTCCGGGCAAATGCCAGGCAAACTTATTCGGGAAACATATTTGAAACTGGAGGACCATCCGCGCTTGCGGTATCTAATGATGAGCGATCGCGGGAGTATGAAGAACGATGGCAAATGGGTGGCCTATGTTTTATGGCCGCATATGAAGACCTGCAAGTCAGCCCTGAAGCAAACGAGACAGCTGCACAATTTATCCGGAACAAGATCAAAGAAGAAGTCAATGACATAAACGTCGCACAGTTACTCTCGCCGAAAAACCTATTTGGTTGTAAACGTCTCTGTGTTGCGTCGGGTTACTATGAAACTTTCAACCGCAAAAATGTAAATTTGATAGACGTAAGTGAAACGCCCATAGATTGCATAACTCCGAACGGCGTATCGGTTGATAGTAAAGAATTTAAAGTTGATACCATCGTACTTGCGACCGGCTTCGATGCTATGACTGGCGCACTTAAAAAAATTGATATAGCAGGGATTGGCAATCTAAAACTGAAAGAGAAATGGCAAGACGGGCCACGCACGTATCTTGGTCTTACAACGACTGGCTTTCCCAATTTTTTCACAATTACTGGACCGGGAAGCCCATCGGTACTGACAAACATGATCCCGTCTGTGGAGCAGCATGTTGAGTGGGTATCCGAATGTATTAGGTTTGTGATGTCTAGAGGTCTTAAACAAATTGTAGCCAGCTCTCCTGCGGAAAACGGCTGGATGGAACACGCCAACGATTTGGCTGAGAAGTCGCTTCGCTCAACCTGCCTATCTTGGTATTTAGGATCCAATGTACCTGGTAAGCCGAGGGTGTTTATGCCATATATCGGAGGTGTTCCTATTTACGTAGAAAAGTGTGAAAACGTAGTAGCCGATGGATACTTCGGCTTTGAGATGAGTTAAGCTTAAGATTAATTCTTATGAAAACAGATTGGTTTAACAATTTACCAAAAGCAAGTTTCTGCGCAGTCTTTACGGTGCTGGGTATATTCTACTGGTGCAATTTCGAAGTCCGCGCAAATAGCGCAAAAAATCTCCAAATCAGGTTCGCAAACCACACATTTATTTATTTTGATAGAGCAACCGGCCAATCACACTCCATTTATTTAGGCAAACTTGGTAATTATGACGAATATTTCCCCTGTGAATTTACAGATGGTAATTGGTGGTTAGCAAAGAATGGACAAATTTGTTTGTTGGATCGCATTGACAATTCTCGTCGGAACGGCTCGTCATGTTTAAAGCCGATATTCAATGGAAACGTTTTGTCTTTTAAAGATGATACGGGAAACCTTGCTTATCATGCAAAATTGGTAAGAGGATACGCTTTACCCTTTGGCTGAAAAATTTACTAAACTCGGCGCGTGCCGCGAACACAAATAAAATTTTACACTACTAATTTTTTTCCCAGTTGAACTTTTATGAATATGTAGGGCACCTAATTCTTAAGCAGCTCACGTGCAATGATGATCTGCTGAATTTGTGTTGTACCTTCGTAAATTCGAAACAAACGCACCCCCCTATAAAAACGCTCAATCGGATAGTCAGACATGTAGCCGGCACCACCAAATAACTGAACGGCACGATCAGCAACTCGCCCAACCATCTCACTAGCAAACATCTTAGTGCATGCAGCTTCCATCGTAATAACCTGGCCATTGTCGCGACGCGTCGCCGCATCAATGAGCATACATCGAGCGGCATACGTTTCTGCCTGACTGTCGGCAAGCATTGCCTGGATTAATTGAAATTCGGCAAGAGGTTTGCTGAATTGTATGCGTTCTTTAGCGTAAACAACACACTCCTCAATGAGCCTCTCTGCAGCGCCCACGGACATACCCGCGATGCGTAAACGCCCGCGATCGAGAACCTTCATCGCCGTTTTAAAACCTTGCCCTTCATCCCCTATCCTATTTTCGATCGGTACACGGCAATCGTCGAAAATTACATCTGCGGTGTGGGTTCCCTGTTGGCCCATCTTAACATCGCACTTACCAATACTAAGGCCGGGCGAATCCCTCTCAACAATGAAAGCAGAGATCCCTGCCGAACCCGGAGTTTTGGGGTCACTTCGAGCCATTACCGTGAAGATACCAGCCTCAGGCGCATTCGTAATATATCGTTTTGTACCATTGAGCACGTAGTGACTGCCATCTTTTATGGCAGTAGTTTTGAGTGAAGCTGCATCCGAACCGGATCCAGGTTCAGTCAATGCAAAAGCACTAATTATTTGCCCAGATGCCATCTGCGGTAAATATTTTTTTTTCTGATCTTCCGTACCATCAATGACGATCCCCTGAGTTCCAATACCAATATTGGTTCCGAAGATAGTAGAAAATGGTGGCGTAGTATGACCAAAGATAATGTTTACAGTGACATCATCCAGCATATTGAGACCAAGCCCACCATATTCCTCAGGAATGGACAGACCAAATAGACCCATAGTCTTCATCTCTTCAACGACGTCACTTGGTATACGATCTTCCTTTTCGACTATAGCCTCAAGAGGTATCAGACGCTCTCGGACGAATTTCTCAAGTGAGTCAATTAGTTGTGTACGTGTGGAATGATCAATAGACATAGAAATTTCACCATATGGAAAATGAAACACCAGGGGATCCAATAAACGTAATATAATTAAGTAAATTACAATCTAGAAATTACGACAATTAGAACAGCCTTTTTCTCAATTAATAACATGACGAACGCAAAGGAATTGCTCATGAAAAATGATACAAAACCGATTAGTGATCCGGCTGATAAAGTAGTTGAGTTTATTGAAGCTCTTTAAAACCATATGAAATGGATACTTGGAAACGAACCTGGTTGCCGGAAGTTTGATGTCGTAAGCGACGCAAAAGATAGAAATAAATTTCACCTCTATGAGCTTTACGAGGATGAAATGCCCTCATAAAACACGCCCAATCACTCACCCTTGCCGAACTCCGAACTCAATTTCCAGAATGGTTGGTTCAACAAGATCGGTTTACGGGCGATTTAATTCTCGACTTGGAAAATATTTAAAACTGCCAAATAACGCAAACTATTGCGGTAAACGCCCACATTAGCCTAAACTGACAGGTCCATGAACTTAGTAGATATTCGCAGAGTTTTTAGTCGTTTGTTTTGCCTGCTCGGGTTTCATGATCTCCAGGTTATTGATAAGAGCTTTGGCTTTGGTGGTGGAGGCAGTGTAGAAAAAGTTAGGTGTTGCCGATGCCAACTGACATTCACCCGTTGACAACTTCCACTTCATTTAAAACCCGAAATAACTAAACCACCATACCAAAAAAAAAATCAACGGAAATAAATTTTATGTTCACCGCAACTAAAGACAAGAAATTACTAACCACCACTACTGGCGCGTTACCACGACCAAGCTGGTACACCGAAAACTTAAGAGGAATTGAGTTATCAAGGGGCTTTGCACAACGGGCTTACAGGGAACAACATTTTGATTGCCTCGCCTGCCAATTGACAGCACAACACAAGGCCGGCATAGACATTGTGGTCGACGGCGATACAAGGCTTGATGACGACGTGGCTGGCCGTAGTTGGGTAAGTTATGCCTACGAACGCATCAAAGGCATCAGCGAACCAGGTGTCGCCGTTCAACCATATGCAGCAATGGACGATTGTGGCCCCGGCGACTTCATCTGGGAGGTAATTGAAACCCGCCTTACCCCTCGTATAACAGAAAAGATAGGGAATACGTCGCTACAACTAGACCGCGCGTGGAAAGCCATTGCACCCATGACCGCAAAACCGGTCAAAATTGGCTCGATATCGGCTCAGGTTATAGCTCACATGTGTATTGACGATTTTTACCCTAACCGCCTAGAGCTATTGATGGCTTTATCGGACGCACTAAATCAAGAATACCATAATTTAGCTGATGCCGGCGCGCCTATCATCCAAATTGAGGAACCCGCCATACATCAGTCAATGCAGGGTAAAAATCAGGAAATTACACCTGAACAATACGTAACTGCATTCAACCGCGAAGTCTCAGGCTTAAAAGACAAGTGCGAGGTGTGGTGCCATACTTGTTGGGGCAGTCCTGGCGCACAAAAGATGTTCCCTGCTACAACCTCTTACGAAAAAGCACTTCCTTATTTTGACCAATTAGATATAGATGTTTTAACCCTTGAAGGTGCGACTAACGGCGGCCTGGATATCCCTCACTTTGGATCCTTAATATCGAAGGATAAAAAGATTGCTGTCGGCGTTATCAGCCATCGTACGATGCAAATCGAGCGACCTGAAGAGGTAGCCTCCTTGATTCGCCGATGCCTTGAATACATTGAGCCAGAACGTCTTATACTTTCAAGCGACTGTGGCTTCGGCCGCCAGTCGATGAGCCGAATGCATGCGTTCTATAAGATGGTTTCCCTGGTAAGAGGTGCCAACATCGTCCGCCGGGAGCTTGGACTTGAAGAAGTCTACGTTCCTGCCACGGATCCTAAGCTATCTATGGTACCCTTTACCGATCAATGAACGGATAAAACGGAGCTATATTCTATGACCGGTTCTACCGTCAATATACTCGATCTCTGGCCGACCAAGTTGGTTAAAAAAATGCTCCCTGATTACAATGATCCGAACCGGGAATTACTCAAACTGGCGCGTAATTGGGATAAAACAAAGAAAGATCTAACCACTGATTACAAACACAATAATCCTTTTGAGATAGATGAACCAGCCACTAACTGGCTACGTGAAAATGTTAACCAGGTCATGATTGAATACCTGCGAGCAATCGGAATTGATTTTTCAGTAGACTGGCAGATCCACGGATGGATCAACGTCAATCGATCGGGTGATTACCATGACCCACATAATCACCCACACTGCTACCTAAGTGGAACCTACTACGTCAAAGTTCCACTGCCTGTTAAAAGTAATCTAAGCAGACGCGACGTGCGCCCTAATCACATCACTTTTTATGACCCACGCACTGGATTTAATATGCAGTCAATCAGTGGAGACCCTTATATCGATCCAGAACATTCTGTCATGCCAGAACCAGGCCTGCTTATGTTATGGCCAGCAGGTTTGATGCATTTCGTCCACCCCAATCTCAGCAACGAAACCCGCGTATCCATTAGCTTTAATATCATTCTGAAATGGGAAGATCACTATCTCCCATCCCAAAATTAGCCGCAGTAACGTGATTAAATGGCCTCATCAGCATCAGGGTAATTTTATGGTCATAATATCATAATACATGTCATAAGTTTTGGATCTTAAGGATGTCAAAAAACTTTTTCGTCTATGTTTTAGGTAGCGAGATGAGCACGATATTTCATACGTATATTGGATGGACTAACAACCTAGATCGGCGTTTAGTCAAGCATAACACGGGGGAAGGCGCCCGCTTTACTAGAGGACGCAAGTGGCAACTGCTCTACGCCGAGAGATATAAAACCCAGAGTGAGGCGATGAGTAGAGAATGGCACCTAAAGCGCGACCGCAATTTTCGTAAGCAATTCTCAAATGTTATATAAAACAAACGTTCAGTTAAAATTTCTGAGAGAAACGTCTTTGAAAAGTAAAAATAATTATATCCTCCACGTATAACAAATACTTCAATAAAACATTGGAATTTTAAACCAACAAAAATCCTATCGGAATGATGAACCTCCATTGCAATGAATGTTTTGCCAATTGATTCACCAAATTTTAAAATGATTAGTTCACACTTGGGCTCTTAACTAATTAGACGACTCAAAAGTCGCACAATAATAAAGGAGCCAGGTGATGGGACTTAAAAAATGGCGGCTTTCCGCCGTTCACATTTTCGTAATTTCTTCAATTTTGACATGTATTCCGCAAGGCTTGGGAGCCCTTGGACTCGAAATTTCTGCCCTTTACCCTACATGGGGATCTGTTGTAAATTTTGTAAAAAAACCAACAGTCACCGATGTGCGGGTGGAAAAGCTTGGTAATAAGACACGAGTTGTCATACATGTGAGTCGCCCAACTAATTTACGGTACGATATATCTGCAAATGGAACAGCCGTATTTTTACAATTTCCCAATATTAAATGGATTGCCTCTCCCTTTGAACCTCGTCATTCAAACGGCAAGGTCCTGGAATTTCGATATTCTCCTGGTTCAAACGGCGGCAATTTTAATATACTGACCGACGGACCAGTTAGCATCAATAAACCAACCTTACTTAAACCTAGTGGAAAATATGGTTACCGTATTATTATTGATCTAGTTCCCGAAAGTTACCCTGGTCAGAGATTACTCACGCGACGGGTTAACGCATTCTCAAAATGACTTAACCGGTAAATTATGGCATAGCATGGCAAAGCAGGGAGTGAAAAAATCTAATTTCAATTACTCCAATTCTTAGCTGGCTTAATAGAAATTGGAAGGGCTATACTCGAGCCAAGAGTTTTCATTGATTGGGGTGCTACAAAGGGGGAGGCAATCCATTTAATATTGGGAAATTGTAAAAATACGGCTGTTCCATTTGCAGATATATCGT
>JYMV01021955.1_pt1 | contig 35175 bp, 31 predicted proteins | sample 338911 | NCBI WGS metagenome assembly JYMV01 (sample SAMN03354496, study PRJNA234377) | hydrothermal vent metagenome | biome: Deep sea; feature: Hydrothermal plumes at the Eastern Lau Spreading Center, Western Pacific Ocean; material: Seawater | place: Tonga | collected 2009 | depth 2000 m m | reverse complement strand
AAATCAAGAATCTAAAAACACAGTTTTTCACCTCGGTGGGTACGGTCCAAGCGGTCGACGAGGTTTCTTTTGATATCGATGAGGGGGAAACCGTCGCCGTGGTCGGCGAATCGGGTTGTGGAAAGTCGGTCACCGCCTTGTCAATTCTCCGGTTGATCCCCTGGCCGCCCGGCAAGATCGTCGGTGGTTCGATACATTTCATGGGGGAGAATCTGCTCGAAGTCAGCGACGACGAGATCCGCAAGATCCGCGGTCGTCAAATCAGCATGGTGTTCCAGGAACCGATGACCTCCTTGAACCCCGTCTTGACGATCGGACTGCAGTTAACCGAAACCTTGCAGCACCATCTCGGACTATCTGCAGACAAGGCACAGGACCGGGCGATTGAACTGTTAACCATGGTGGGTATCTCGGAACCTGAGCGGCGCTTGCGTCAGTTTCCGCATCACCTGAGCGGCGGTATGCGGCAGCGCGTGATGATTGCACTGGCACTCAGTTGCGAGCCCAAACTCATTATTGCCGACGAGCCAACGACCGCGCTGGATGTCACTATTCAAGCGCAGATTCTCGAATTGATGAAAAATCTTACCCGGCAACTTGGCGTGGCCTTAATTGTGATTACCCATAATCTAGGCGTCGTGGCACGGTACGCGGATCGGGTAAACGTGATGTATGCCGGTAAAATGATCGAGATGGGGAATGCGCAGCAGATCTATCATGACCCTCACCACCCCTACACGTTGGGACTGTTGGCGTCGGTACCACGCATGGATCAACCACGCGGCAATCGCCTGGTGCCGATCGATGGTCAGCCCCCCGATCTAACGCGCCTCGATCAAGGTTGTGCATTTCGTCCCCGCTGCCGATTTGCCATCGACCGCTGTGCCGAAGAGATTCCGCTGCTTGAGAATGTTGGCGATGCACACGTTGCCGCCTGCTGGCGGCAAAACGAAATTCGAGACTTGAGGATGGCCTCATGAGTGCCGCCCCGGCTTTAGATCGATCCGCACTCGATCCGCCTGGCGCTGTGTCGCCATTTGTCGAGATTCGCAACCTCAAGATGCATTTCCCCGTGACCCAGGGGACCGTCTACCAGAAGACGGTTGCACATGTGAAAGCAGTGGACGGCGTGTCTTTCCATATCGCCAAGGGTGAAACACTGGGACTCGTTGGAGAATCCGGCTGTGGGAAAACAACGATTGGCCGTTGCATTCTTCAACTTGAAAGCGCCAGTGAAGGTGAAATATGGTTCGACGGAGAGGACCTGACTCGGCTCAACCAGAAAGAGTTGGGGCCTGTCCGACAAAAAATTCAGGTGATCTTTCAGGATCCATACAGTTCGCTGAATCCGAGGATGAAAATCGGCAGCATGTTGCAAGAGCCGATGCGTGTGCACGGGATCATCAAAGACCGCGAAAAGCGTCGGGCGCGGGTAAGAGAATTGCTGTCTATCTGTGGGCTTGATCCTAAGTTTGCCGATCGCTATCCCCACGAGATGAGCGGCGGTCAGCGACAGCGCGTCGGAATTGCGCGGGCACTGTCCCTGAATCCGGAGTTCATCATTTGCGACGAAGCGGTGTCGGCACTCGATGTGTCTATCCAGGCCCAGGTTATCAACCTGCTCGAAGATCTTCGAGCAGAGTTCAACTTGACCTATTTGTTCATTGCCCATGATCTCAGCGTCGTGCGGCATATATCCAACCGGGTGGCAGTGATGTACCTTGGTAAACTAGTGGAATTGGCTGACGGGGACGAGGTGTTCGACAACCCGAAACACCCTTACACCCGAGCGTTACTTAACGCGGTGCCGATTCCTGATCCCACAGTCGAGAAGGAGCGCGACCACAAGGTGATTACGGGCGAAGTGCCAAGTCCCATGAATCCGCCCAGTGGCTGCGTTTTTCATCCAAGATGCACTTTAGCAGTGGACAGCTGCAGAACGTCAGTGCCAGAATTCCGAGAGGTTTCATCCGGGCACCGGGTGGCCTGCACCGAGATATAGCCGGAGCATCTGAGTGTTTTGATCAGGTTATTCGGCAATGGACTCGAAAAGGTCATCGTCGTCTAGATGGCCACAACGGGGGTAACTACCATATTTACAACGATGAAGGAGGACCTAAGCTGATGAAGATACCTATAGTTAAATCTGTACTGACAGTGACGGCTGGGATGGTGTTGGCGCTCGGAATAAGCGCCACCGCGTCTGCCGTTGACAAGGGTGGCACCCTGAACTTCGTAGTGGCCAGCAAGATCCCGTCGTATGATGGCCATCAGGAAACCACTTTCGGGATGGTTCATCCCATCCGGCCGTTCTACAGCCTGTTGATTCGGGTAAACCCGGAAAATCCGGCGGACCCGGCCGACTTTAAGTGCGACCTGTGCGAAGGCGATGTGCCGGGAGGTACAGATGGCGGCTTGAAGTACACGTTCAACATCCGAAGCGGTGTCACGTTTCACGATGGCACGCCGTTGACGTCAGCGGATATCAAGGCCACCTTTGACAAGATCATTTTCCCGCCCGAAGGCGTACCGAGTGCGCGTAAGGCGTTTTTCAAGATGGTCGATTCTGTCGAGGCGCCCGATGCCAGCACGCTTGTATTCAATCTGAAGTTCCCGTCAGGTGCGTTTATTCCGGCTGTGGCAACGCCGTTTAATTTTGTCTACAGCAAGAAAGACCTGGACACCTACGGCTATGATTGGCACAGGAAGAACGTGAACGGCACTGGAGCTTTTATCTTTGTCGAGGACATTCCAGGCCAACATGTAGTGGGCGTGAAAAACCCGAATTATCACCACGAAGGCAAGCCGTACCTGGATGGGTACAAGGCGATTTCTGCACCGAAGATGGCTGTTCGGATCAATGCTATCCGCGGCAATCAGGCATCCATTGAGTTTCGTGGGTTCCCGCCCAAGGCAAGGGACGATATGGTTAACGCGCTGGGTGACCAGTTGACGGTTCAGGAAAGCGACTGGAACTGCGTGCTGATGTCGACGGCCAATACCGAGCGGCCCCCGTTCGATGATATTCGGGTGCGCCAAGCACTGACCCTCGCGGTCGATCGCTATGCGGGCTCGAAGTATCTGTCGCAGATCGCGATCGTCAAGACGGTTGGCGGTGTGGTGTTCCCGGGACACCCCCTGGCGGCGTCGCAGGAAGAGTTGGAGCAACTGATCGGGTTTTCCCGCGATATCGACGCGAGCCGGGCCAAGGCACGAGCTCTATTGAAAGAAGCTGGGGTCCCGGAAGGATTTCAGTTTGTGTTCAATAACCGCGGTGTCGACCAGCCGTACAAGGTGGTGGGTACCTGGCTGGTGGATCAATGGCGCAAGGTTGGCCTGGATCCACAGCAGACGGTAAAGCCGTCGCCACAGTTCTATGACACTTTGCGCAAGACGTCTGATTTCGATGTCTCGATCGATTTCAACTGCCAGTCGGTGATCAACCCGATCGCTGATGTCTCGAAGTTCCTGTGCAGTGCCGGCAACAACTATTCAAATTGTGAAAACCAGGAAATCGAGGATCTTTACGACAGTCTGATGCGGGCGGCAACTCTTGATGAGCAACGCTCAATCATGCGCCAGTACGAAAAGGCAGCATTAGACCACGCTGGTGGTGCCATCACCCTGTGGTGGTACAAGATCAACCCACACCGCGCGTATGTGAAGGGGTGGAAGATTGCGCCAAGCCATTACCTGAACCAGCATCTAGACAATGTCTGGTGTACAGGCGGCAAGTGTTCGTAACCGAAGTTATGGCTGGAACAGTGATTACTGATGTAGATCGCTGTTAACGTAATTTGTTGATTTGAAGCGTCCGCCTGTCGCCAAGTTGGCGGCAGGCGGTCTTCTTTTTTGGCCAGAGCATGCATCGATACATCACCAAGCGTCTTTTACTGATCATCCCGACCTTGCTGGGAGCAGCGATGATAATTTTCTTTATGCTCCGGATGATCCCTGGCGATGTGTGCGAAGTACGATTGGCCGGTACCGGCCTCTACGTGGATGAGGCTGAGATCCAACTGTGCCGAGAGAAATTGGGTCTCACCAAGCCGATCTTGGTGCAGTTCTACACCTTTGTTAGTGGTTACGTCACTTGGGATTTGGGCGAGTCCATGTGGACAGGCAAACCTATCACCCATGAGATTGCTATACGCTTTAAATTGTCAATCCAAGTCGCCATCATGGCGACGCTGGTGGCCGTGCTCATTGCGATTCCACTCGGCATAATCTCCGCCGTTAAGCAAGACACCTGGGTTGACTATGTGGTGCGTACGTTCAGTATTGCAGGCATTGCCATGCCCTCTTTCTGGCTGGGTATCCTGATCATTCTTGGCCTTTTGATAGGGAGTCAGAAGTTTTTCGGCACGCCATGGATGCCCCCGATTTATTACGTCTCACCGTTTGAGGACTTCTGGCGCAATATGTCCCAGTTAATCTGGCCGGCGGTCGCAACGGGTTATCGGTATTCGGCCGTGGTCACCCGCATGACCCGCTCAGCCTTACTTGAGGTACTGCGGGAAGACTATATTCGCACTGCTAGGGCCAAAGGCATGCTCGAGAAGGTGATTATCAACCGCCACGCGCTTAAGAATTCCATGTTGCCCGTGCTGACAATTGTTGGGATCGAGTTTGCGTTTCTGATTGGTGGCCTCGTCGTCACCGAGCAGGTGTTCAATCTAAATGGTTTAGGGAGGTTGTTTGTTGAGTCGGTGGGCGCTCAGGACTTTAACCTCACCCAGCAGTTGGTCATGTTGGTGGTATTGGTGGCCGTGCTTACAAATTTTGTTGTTGATCTTCTTTATGCATGGCTTGATCCGAGAATTCGGTACGGCTGATCGCCGTTAAAATAATGGCAAGCGCTGAATCAATTGAATTCATTGCGCCGGACGAGATCCGGAAGCCCTGGTACGTGCAGTTTAGCGATCTTATGCGGCGCCAGCCTTTGGGTACCGCAGGTGCCTTTGTCGTACTCCTTATGGTGTTCGCTACTATATTTGCTGAAGTGCTCTCGCCTTATGATCCGGAGCTGATTTCATTTGAAAGCATGTTGGTCCCGCCGAGCGCGGATCACTGGATGGGAACCGATGCGTTTGGCCGCGATATTTTGACCCGGATCATCTATGGCGCGCGGACTGCTTTGTTCGTCGGTTTCACAGCGGCCTTTGTTGGCGCTACGGCCGGACTGATTCTGGGCGTCTCGAGCGCTTACTTTGGTGGCATCTTTGATCTGGTGGTTCAACGTCTGGTCGATATTTTGATGTCGTTTCCGTTGATCGTTTTGGCCCTCGCAGTTGTAGCGACGTTGGGCCCAAGTACGGGCAATGTCGTCATTGCCATCACGATTCCGTTTATTCCGCAGTGTGCCAGGGTTGTTCGCTCGAGTGCGCTTGCAATTCGAGAGATACCGTATGTCGATGCAGCCCGGGCGCTGGGTTTTGGACACACTCGGATCATCATGCGACACATGGTGCCCAACGTGATGGCGCCGTACCTGATCATGTTGACCACGTTCGTGGGTCACGCGATTCTGTTGGAGGCTTCACTGTCGTATCTTGGCCTCGGTGTTCAGGAGCCGACGCCGGCTTGGGGGTTGATGCTGCAGGGTGGCGCAGAAGAATTTGCTGAGAGTGCTCCCTGGGTGCCAATTTTCCCTGGCCTTGCCATCACTTTGGCCGTATTTGGATTTAATCTTTTTGGCGACGCATTGCGCGACCTTTTGGATCCACGCCTTAGAACGCAGTAGTAGATCCTCTGGGCGGCGTAACCTGGTTGCCAAGTCGCTAGATAATTTGAACTTTTAAATGCGGCACGATTTCACGTGAACTGGATCGTCGGGCCGAGATTCGCCTCTTAAGACCACGATGCGACTCGCCATTCTGGATGATTATCACAGTGTCTCGCTGGATGTTGCAGATTGGACTGCTGTTGCAGAGAAAGCCGACATTCATGTATTTACGTCGCACTTGGGTGATGAAGATCGTGTCGCAGCCGCACTCGCACCGTTCGAGATTTTGGTGGCTATGCGAGAGCGGACCTCGTTTCCGGGTTCTCTTTTGCGGCGGTTGCCAAGGTTGCGGTTATTGGTGACTACGGGCCAGCGCAATGCGGCTATCGATATGGAGACAGCGCGCGAGTGTGGTATTGACGTTTGTGGAACCACATTACTGGGATACCCCGCCTTCGAACACACCTGGGCTTTGATTCTGGCGCTGGTCAAGCAAATACCTCTTGAAAACGATGCTATGCACCGGGGGGGATGGCAGCTCAGTCTTGCCGACGGTTTGCGGGGGAAAACGCTCGGTGTGCTTGGACTTGGGAAACTCGGCGCCGAGGTGGCGAAAATTGGACTCGCATTTCAAATGGAAGTGATTGCATGGAGTGAGAACTTGACCGCTGCTCGGGCCCGGGATTGCGGCGTTCGGCGGGTGAGCAAGAATGAGCTGCTGTCTTCGTCCGATGTCATCACGATTCACCTGGTACTGAGTGCGCGCACCCGGGGACTGATTGGTACTGAGGAATTACAGTTGATGAAAGCCGACGCGTACCTTGTCAACACGTCGCGTGGTCCAATTATTGATGAGACGGCGCTGATTGATGCCCTCCAGGGAAAATCGATCCGTGGGGCAGCACTTGATGTTTACGAAACAGAGCCACTGCCCTCCAATCACCCGATTCGGAAGTTAGACAACGCGGTACTGACGGGCCATACGGGTTATGTCATTCGAGAGAATTTTGCGCACGGGTACGGGGAGGTAGTAGAGGATGTACTCGCCTGGCTGTCTGGAAAGCCGCTGCGGCTCTTGAATTAAAGCGGCGATCAGGAGGCGAATGAACAACTTGGCTAATTTAAAGGCAGTTACTTTCGATGTATTCGGGACAGTCGTCGACTGGCGCACCAGCATTGCGCGCGAAGTTGAGAACCTGGCCGTTGAAAAGAAATTCGTAATCGATGGCGAGCGGTTTGCTGATGCCTGGCGCAAGCTCTATCAACCTTCGATGACGGCGGTTAGAGATGGAAAAATGCCGTGGACGATACTCGATGATCTGCACAGAATGAATTTATTGCAGGTGCTAGAGGCATTTGGAGTCGATCAGCTGTCAGAAGAAGAAATAGAGCATTTGAATCGGGTCTGGCATCGACTCGATCCATGGCCTGACGCAGTGGCTGGGCTGCAACGTCTGAAGCAGCATTACATCATTGGTTCGCTCTCCAATGGTAACGTGGCTCTGATCGTTAACATGGCGAAATTTGCAGGTCTTCCGTGGGATGTCGTGTTGGGTGCAGAGATTGCACGCCATTACAAACCACAACCTGAAGCCTATTTGAAGTCGGCAGAAATCCTGGGGTTGGAGCCGGGAGAATGCATGTTAGTCGCTGCTCACAATGGCGATCTCGCGGCTGCTGCAAGTTGCGGTTTTCAAACGGCTTTCGTGCCGCGACCAAAAGAACATGGGCCAGGACAGACCACCGACCTGGTCGCGGAAAACGACTATGACCTGGTGGCCGGCGACTTTATAGAGCTTGCGCAGATCCTCGGCTGTTAGGCGGGCCACGAGACTTGAAGTTCTAAGGAGGAGTCTCCCGATCGATTTCAGCTGTTCCCGAGAGCGAGGGTTCGCTCTGCCACTTTAAAAGATAACTGTCGATATTTTGGCACACGGGTGCACCATCCTCTTCGAGTTTTTGAGCCCGTAGGTAAATAATGGCAAGCGTTGCGGCACTAAGGCGCGCTTGATCATGTTTTTTTCGAGCTTCTCGGTGCACATTTTTCAACCAGTTGGGCGGGTCAATCGGTTCGGTGGACCCGGTTTTACGCGCTTGTTCTAGATATTCAGTCACCAGGGCCCCTATCTGCTCAAGATGGCTAGGCCGATAAGCCAGTTCATCGGAGCGGATGATCGCACGGCAATCACGATCAAGCCGCCGTGCCTTGTACCGTTTACCGAAGAGAGAGAACATCAGTATGACTCCCATTGATCTTTTTCGAGCATTAGAAATTTCATGACATCGAGAAGAATTATCACGTATTTGAGAAAACCAATACTGACAGAATGGCACAAATAATCGAAATCGCTTTTCTCGACTGTAATTTCTCTTTAAGGAAAAGTATCGCTAAAAGTCCGGTCAGAACAAAACTCAGTTGGGCAATCGGCGCAACGACGACAGCGTCCCCATAGCTGAAAGCAATTCCGACCGCGACGTAGCTTGAAGAAATAAGGACCCCGCACAAAAGCGGAAGCCAGCAGTGAACGCCGCGGACAAGAATGTTGTCACCCGAGTGAATCGCGAACGGTAGGCGCCAAAACTTTGTGCGACAACAAGCGCCCCCGGGGTAGCACCGGCAGCCAATCCAAGCTTATAAAACAAGCCGATGCATCCGAACAGAACCATGGCTATCAACGCCATGAAAAAAGGATTTCTTTGTCGGGCGACAGAGGCATAGCCAGCCCCATTGGCCAGGATGGCCAAGGCAGCAAGACCCAGAGCCGCACCCTTGACCCAATTTAATTGTTCCCCCAAAAATGACACGGTGAGCGCCGCGGTGACGGCAAAATTCAGACGCACTACCGGCACAAGAGCCAGCGCGTCACCGTGTTTAAGTGATTTTAGAAGCAGAAGAAATGCAACAAAAGCAAGCATCCCATTTAAAAATCCATAGCCAAGTCCGACAGAGAAATCTAATTCCTGGCGGTAAACGGCTAGCGCAATGGCTGTTGGAATGTAAGCGATGTTTTGAAGCAACATGAAGGATGCACCACGGAGTTCGAATCTTTGGCCCCATTTGTATAGAAAATCGCTAACGCCCAAAAATCCAAGTGAAAAAAGGGCGAAAAAGACTTCTTCGGGCATCGCCAAATCGCCAAGTCTTGGTGTCGTTGCGGTCTCAGAAATATAGGAAAATCCAGACGACTCAACTGAGTCCAATCATTGCCCGATCACGATAGGCTTTGCGATCCGCCAATGATTGATACCACCGCGCAAGGTGCGGCAGCTCGATTCGTTCAATATCAAGCTGGAACCATCGGTAAGCCATAATTCCAACCGGTATATCACCAAAACTTATACGAGACCCCGCGACGAACGGGTTTTGCGAGAGGTGATGATCAAGGATCGTCATTGCGGATGCGGTTTGTGCTTGTCCCGCAGAAATTTCGTCGACATTCCGTTCATCCTCGGGTGTTCGGACAAGACCCCAGAACACAGGTCGGATCGCCGGCGCGAGGACGGTTTGCTGCCAGTCCATCCATTGCTGGGCCAATGCCACTTGCCACGGGTCTTTCGGTAACAAGACATTGGGTGCGCGACTTTCGCAAAGATATCTTATGATGGCGTTCGATTCCCACAGCACATTTCCGTTGTCGATCATCGTTGGAACCAACCCGTTCGGATTCATCGCGAGGTATGTAAGTTCCTGGTTACCCCCAAAGTCGCCACCGATGTCTTCTCGCTGATACGACAATTCAAGTTCGTCACAGGCCCACAACACCTTCTGGACATTCGATGAGTTGGTACGACCGAGAATTTTTAACATGAGACGGCCTCGTTAATTTAGGCCCAGTCAGGTTGCAACTGGGAGGAGTGAATGGCAGAAAAATACGTCGTAAGTTTCTCGCAGCGGCCGGCAAGCATTAGTTTCTGGAATTCTCGTGTGGTACTTGTGTGGGCAACAAAAAGACGATCAAACTGGCGATCAAGACCGTCGCTGCGAGAAAGTAAAATACCATGGCCAACCCATAACGATCTGCGATCATGCCACCGATTGGCATGACCGCTGCCGTCATGACTGCTTGAGTGCCGAACAGAATACTGGTAGAGCTCCCAAAATATCCAGGCGGTGAAAGATCCATCATCCAGCTGTGCACAACCGGGCGAATGGCAAACAGAAAGAATCCTGCCAGCGCCACCACGGTGATGATAGCGAGATCCCCGCGTAATGGCGCAATCAGTGCGACGATACAAGCGCTGAATACGAGACCCCAAAGAATCACCGGTCGCCTGCCCACTCGATCTGACCACGTTCCGGCAATTGGAGAGGCGACCAGGCCCCCGACTTGCAGCGCCATCATGACAAGGCCCATCCAGATGGCGCCGGTGCGCAATTCATTGATCAAGTACATTGGAAGAAAAAGATACAGTCCATTTTGGGCAATGTTGCGACACCCGGATGCCAGGCACAGACCGACGACGACTCGGTTCCTTAAAATGTTTTTGATATTGCTCGCATATTCCCGAAAGTTAACCGGCGCCTTTTTGTCCCGCTCTGTTTCTCGATCTTTATGCAACAGTGTTAGCGCGAGAACGAGAACGACCAAAAAGACAGGAAACGCGCTCGTGAACGCGGTTTGTTGCCAGGTAAGGATGGTCAACAATGCACCCGCAACCGGTGGCGCCAGCGTATCACCCAGGTTGGCGCACAGCGCATGAATAGAGAGCGCATATCCTCGATTCTTTGGGTAGCGTTCGGAGAGGTAGGCAATCGCCGGTGGATGCCATAAGTTGTTGGATGCACCCAGGAGTGCAACTAGACTTGCCAGTACGACAAAATGGTCAGTAAAGCCAAATGCCAACAGCGCAGCGCCGCCCACACACAAAGAGATGATCTGAAACAGGATTCGGCGGCCACTGATGTCGACAGCAAGCCCGCTGCCGAGGTTGGCAGCGAGTGAACTCAAATGAAACACGGACACCAGAAATCCGGTGTCGGTATAAGAAAGCCCGAGGTCAGGCCCTATAAATGGCAGCAGCAGATAGAAGAACGCTGCAACCCAGTGGGTCGTTCCATGGCCTAGGCTGACCAAAAATACCGGCCCCTGTCTGGCCCATGGGACGCCGGTCATTCGCGCAATTGTTTCGAACAAAAAAGAGAATCCGTGGACAAATCGTGCTGGCACCATAATCTCATCCCCGAAACGGCACAAGCCAAAGGGTGGTTAGGGATCTTTGTGCAATCCCCTGAGATTCGGGCAGAATATCCTTGGGTCGTTTTTGGAATGCCTGTAAATTGCGATCAATGGAAGTATTCTTTCTGACCTGACATGTTTGAGAAGAAACACTCTCTGCCGCTTGGCCGGTTCACCGTGCTTGATCTGACTCGTGTGCGTGCTGGCCCCACCGCTGTACGCCAGCTCGCCGACTGGGGTGCGAATGTCATCAAGATCGAGTCCCCCGGTTATATGGACACGGAAGGCGGCATGGGTGGGACCCGTCACGGTCCGGACTTTCAGAACATTCATCGGAACAAGCGCAGCATGACGTTAAATCTGAAAGACCCCAAAGGGCACGCCATATTGATGCGCATGGTCGAACAGGCCGATGTTGTGGCTGAAAACTTTCGACCCGATGTAAAAAAGCGTCTGGGGGTTGACTATGATTCCCTTGCCAGTCGAAACCGGCGCATCATTTTGGCCAGTGTTTCAGGATTTGGTCAGGATGGGCCCTATGCTGGGCGTCCCGGGTTCGATCAGGTTGCCCAGGGAATGGGCGGCTTGATGTCGATTACCGGACTGCCCGGCCAGGGGCCGGTGCGCGTGGGCGTGCCGATTGCGGACTTGGCGGCAGGAATGTATGCCGCTATCGGCATACTGATTGCACTTTTACAACGCGAAGAGACTGGCCGGGGTCAGTGGATACATACCTCGTTACTGCAGGCGCAGATTGCCATGCTGGATTTCCAGGCAGCACGCTGGTTGATTGCTGGGGATGTTCCCCCACAAGCTGGAAATAATCATCCTACAAGCACGCCCACCGGCGTTTTTAAGACAGCTGATGGCCATATGAATCTCGCGAGCGCGGGAGAGATCATGTGGCAGCGGTTGTGCACCGTTCTAGAGGCTGATCTGCTGGTCGAAGATCCCGACTTTGCTACTGAAAAATTACGATTTAAGAATCGAGATCGGTTGAATGATGCATTGGCTGAATATTTGTCTAAACGCACAAGCGCTGAGTGGATCGAAGCGCTGAACGAGGCAGGGGTACCCTGCGGACCGATCTATGATATTGAGGAAGTGTTCTCAGATCCTCAAGTTCAGCATCTCGGTATGGCAGCGCCCGTTTCACATCCAGCATTGGGCAACATTGAGGTTGTGAATAACCCAATCACTATGAGCGAATCGCCTGAAGTCGCCTATACAGCGACTCCCGAGCGCGGAGAACATACGGAAAAAGTGCTGTCAGAATACGGCTACAGCCCAGAAGAGATCGAATCGTTCCGAGGAGACGGTACGATCTAAATCACTGCGTGGCTTTCCTAGCGGCCCTTGAAATTTGGTTTTCTTTTTTCCATGAATGCGGCCTGCCCCTCTCGGTAATCGTCACTCGCAAAGCACGCTTCGACCAACTCTTCGATTAAAGGCAGATTTCGGTCCTGTGGGTCCTTGAGAGTTTCCTGGACCGTTTGTTTGATTGCGTGAACGGTCAGTGGCGCGTTGCCCGCGATAGTAGAGGCGTAATCTGCAACATACGATTCGAGCTCACCAGTGGGTACCACGCGGTTCACGAGGCCCATCTGAAGGGCCTCTGCAGCTGTAAATAGACGGCCGGTGTAAAGGATTTCCCGCGCAAAAGTGGGGCCAATCAGTTGTACCAGGGGATACACGTCCTCCCACCGGTAGGCCAATCCGAGTTTTGCGGGGGGTATCGCAAATCGCGCGTTTTCAGCAGCGATACGAAGATCGCAATGAGTCGCCACGCTTGCACCGCCACCCACACAAAATCCTTGAATCATGGCAATGGTCGGTTTGTTTAGATGGTCCAATGCATCGAGGGCTACCTTTACAATGTGGTTGTAATGGTCTGTAGCCTCTTTTGACGTGCGGTTCTCTTCGAACTGGGATATATCGGCCCCGGCAGAAAACGCCTTGTCCCCGGCGCCACTCAACACGACGACCCGGATCTCATTGTCGTCGGAGAAATTCTCGGCAGCGCTTTCGATGCCTTGCCACATTTCAAGCGAAATAGCATTTCTTTTGTTGGGTTGATTCAAGATCAAATGACCAATGTCGTCGTTTTTCTCGACGATAATCTTGTCTGTGATGTTGGCCATGGTGGTCCTCTTAAAGTCGTTGGTATCGGCCCTACTCGTTACAACGGGTGGATTGGGTTTAGGCTGAAGTCATCGGCAATGAGATCATTCATTATGCCCCAGGTAATGCGTCCAGAATTGCGCGAGCGACCGTTTCAGTTGTGGCATTGCCACCGAGGTCGGGTGTGTGGTTCTCGGGTCGGGCCAAAGTGTAATCGATCGCGGTTCGGACTTGGGATGCGGCGTGGAGAAGATCAGGCCGTTCTTTTCGGATGCTGAGCCATTCCAGCAACATAGCCGCCGACAAGATGAGCGCGACAGGATTAGCGATTCCCTGGCCCGCAATATCGGGTGCCGAACCATGAACGGCTTGGGCAACCGCGTGGTCAGAGCCCGCATTTAGCGCGCCAGCGAGGCCGAGCCCACCGGAAAGCGCGGCGGCTTCATCAGAAAGGATGTCACCATACATATTGGTGGTAACTACAACGTCAAACGCATCGGGTCTTCGAATCAGGTCGGCCGCCATCGCGTCTACCAGTCGTTCGTCGAGGGTGATTTCCGGAAAATCTTGAGAGACTTCTTTTACTGATTTTATAAATAGGCCGTCAGTCACCTTGAGAACGTTTGCTTTGTGCACCATGGTGACGTGTTTTCTGCGCTGACCTGCCAACTCAAAGGCGGTTCGGCCTATGCGGCAACATGCGGACTTCGTTATTTTTCGGATCGCCAGCGCTATATCACTGGTTGGTTGGAATTCGCCGGAGCCTTCTGCCATGTTCCGGTCTGCATAAAAGCCTTCGGTATTCTCACGCACGATTACAAGATCCATGCTGCGGCCAGGATTGGGTATACCGGTTGGAGTGCAACTGGGTCGAACGTTGGCAAAGAGGTCGAGCGCAATTCGAAGTGTCGCCGATGGATTGATCCCGCCTTCGGCAAGAGATGGGTACTGATAGGTCGAGACCGGACCCAGTATGATGCCATCGGCAGATTTGGCATCGCTCAGAATTTTGTCGGTGAACGTTGTTCCCGAGCGCTTAAGCAGTGAGAGTCCGATTGCGTGTTCGACGAAATTCAAATTGAGATTCAACCGGCCGTTCAGCGCATCCAGGATGGTAACTATTGGCGGCATTATTTCGATGCTGATGCCGTCGCCGTTCAATATCGCGATTGTCAAGCGATGGTGTTTGTCTGTTTTTTTCACAGGTTTATATTCCCCCTCGCTTATTTTGTAGAAACGGAATGGTTAATCGATTCTGATGCGAGCCGCATCACGATCCGCATCCCGATGACCCCCATCAGTGAACCTGTGGCCATGGTTACGCAGGCCAGAATCCAGGCGCCATGGGATTGTTGCCCCCCCGAAAGGTCGAGTACCCATCCCACTACTACGGTACCAATCGCGCCACCCGAGAAGCCAATGACCTGCTGCATGGCCAGGGTCGCTCCGCGCAGGCGTTCTTGGGCTGTTGCGACGATCCCGGCTGTAAGCGAGGCCGAATCTGTCATGATCAAGCCCGAGTACACTCCTGCTGCCGCAACCACAATCAGAAAAGGCATCCCCACAAGGAAACCAAGCGCGGTACCTGACAAAAATGAAATTGCCATGATGATCGTAATGGTGTGGCTGCGGTTTGTGTAGAGCGCTACCTGTGCCCCCAGAATACTGGTTGCCATTCCAACCACGCTATAGATAGCGACGTAGGTTCCAATTTCGGCTCGACTCGCATCCGCGCCAGACAAGATTGCGGCGAACACAAGAAATGCAACGATCCAGGCACGGAAAGCAAACAGTTCAAAGGCGTGACCGGCATGTCCAAGAATGTAGGCGAAGGCTGGTCGATTCGCGATCACTGGCCGGAAATCAAGAAGGTGTCGCTTGGCATCATTTTCAGTGGGAGCTTTCTTTTGTGATGGTACGAGAGTCAGGATCAGCATGAAGCACACAAATTGCAGTCCGCCTGCAGTGATGAAGACAAACGGCCACTCCAACACCCCGATCAAGTACCCAGTCAGGATGTAAGACGCACCGGTGCCAAGGCCAAAAGATGCGGTATACCAGGGTACGGCACGGATTCTTCTGGGTTCATCCAACCGATCATTCAGAATCTGCAGCCCCGGGATGTAAGTTCCGGCCATAGCGATGCCGTAAAGAAACCGAAACGTTATCGCAGTCCAGAACCCTTCGGCGAAATATGCGAAGCCAAATGCGCTGATTAGGCCGATGACAGCACTGAGCAGATAGACTCGCTTGGCATCGACGCGATCCGTCGATCCAGCCAAGATGGGCACTGCGATCACGTAACCAACCAGATAGATTCCACTGATCCAGCCGGCCTCTGAATTACTGAGCGACCAAAGATCAGAAAACTCAGGAATAAGGGCTACAAAGTTTGCAAAACCGGTGGTTGACAGTACAAGTGTGAGACAGAGCAGCGGGACCAGATGTTTCTGCATACAGGCTTATTGCCGATGAAGTTCCCGAAACAATTGTCCTTGCCTCATTGGGGGTGATGTTTTTGTTGTTGGGCCAGACGATTTTGCAGATGTGGAATCAGACCGCCGGAACGCACGATGGAAACGAGATGAACAGGCAAAGTTTCCGCGATAACTTTTTGACCGGTGTTTTGATTCAAAATCTGGCTGGTCTCGATGTCGATGGTGAGTTGATCTCCTGCGCTGATTCCCTGAATGCTTTTCACGGTAAAAAGTGGTAACGCGATATTGAATGCATTTCGAAAGAAAATACCTCCAAAAGATTGCGCGATGATGGCTTCTATTCCCAATAATTTGAGGACCAGCGCTGCTTGTTCTCTAGATGAGCCAGCCCCAAAATTTTGCCCCGCGACAATAACATCCCCTGTTTTCACTTTCTCTGCGAACCCAGGCTCTATCGCTTCGAGGCAGTGTTTCGACAGTTCTTCGATCGAACCTTTCATGAAAGCGCCTGGTGCCAGGACATCGGTATCGATGTCGTTACCCAATAACCAAACGCGATGAGATTTCATAATGTAGCTGTTTCAAGAAAGGGACGGGGATCGGTAATGTGGCCCGCTATTGCAGCAGCGGCTACGGTATAGGGGGAGGCCAAATACACTTTGGATGAAACAGAGCCCATTCGACCACGAAAGTTCCTCGCGGTCGACGATATGCAGACCTCACCGTCGGTAAGTACACCGGCTCCATAGCCGGCGCAGGCGCCACATCCGGACGGCATGAGGATTGCTCCCGCATCTAGGAGTGTCCCGAGGGTGCCGTCAGCAGTCGCCGTCGAGGTGACTTGCACAGACGCCGGCGCCAATAGCAGTCGGACACCTTTCGCGACCCGATGGCCGTGCAGTACCGCTGCAGCCATGTGTAAATCATTCAGTTTGGCCCCGGTACAGGCGCCGATGTAAGCCTGGTGTACTTTTGTCGTATCGATATTGTTGACCGGAGTCGTGTTGGCCGGACTGTGTGGGACAGCGACCAGGGGCTGTAGATCACTCGCATCAAACTCAAGAATCTCATCGAAAGTCGCATCGGGGTCGCTTCGCCAGTCTGTCAACTCATCGAACACCGTGCCGATCGACCGCAAATACTTTGCAGTAATTTGGTCGGGCGAAATGATGCCAGTCTGAGCGCCCAGTTCGGCTGTCATATTGCACAATGTCATGCGTTCCACGTGTGGCAGTGACTCAATGGTTGGACCAACAAATTCCACCACCCGGTTTGTTGCGCCACCAACGCCAAGTACGGCACACGCTTTCAACATCATGTCTTTGGCACAAACACCCAAACCCAGTTGACCATGCCAGCGTACACCCAAAGTTTCTGGTACCTGCAGCCATGTTTCCCCAGTCGCCAGTACTGCGGCCATGTCAGTAGCGCCAACCCCGAACATAAAACACCCGACAGCACCACCAGTTGGCGAATGACTGTCTCCCCCAACCACAAACATCCCGGGTTTAAGGTAAGAGTGTTCCTGCAGCACTATGTGGCAGATGCCCTGCATATCGTGAAAATTTTCAATCTTGTGGGAACGGCACCAAGTTCGAACGCCATCTAAAATTTTCGCGCTTTCGGCGTCTACTGCAGGAACGTAGTGATCAGAAACAACGACCACGCGGTCTGGATCCCACACGCCGACATTCAATTTTTCTAGAACCGGGGCGACACGGCGCGGGCCTCCGGAATCATGCATCATGGCGAGATCTACCTGGCACGTGACGACATCGCCGGGACGAACAGACTCGAGGCCCGCAGCGCGCGCGATGATCTTTTCAGACAGTGTGGACGGTCGGCTCATTGCCTTAAGATCAGTAAATTGAATCGATAAATCATTCGCCCTAGCCCGCGATTGCAATCAGAATTACGCCTGGAACGACCAGAAGCATAGCTAGAATGATACGAAAGGTGAATGTTTCACGACGAAATATAAGAAATCCGAGCAGGAAGGTAAAAATTGGCGACAGGGCTACGATAGGGACAACCGTAATTACACTGCCAAGATTCAGAGCCGTATTCAAAGACCAAATCGAAATGCCATTGATGACTCCGCCAGCGAAAAACCAAAGAAGCCCTGGGCTCCATTTTGCATCTCGATAAATACGCTGATCTCTACTGAACATCGCAATGAGCGCAATGGCGAGTGACACGGTATAGGAAACGAGACCGGCAAACAAAGGATCTGGAACAGTGTTCAGTCCGAGTTTGGTCATTGCGTGACCAAGTGCGCGTATGGCGGCAGCGCCGATCGGCAGCAACAATGCCCAGGCTGGCCAAGAGTCTTTGGTTTCTCGTCTCTGGGTCAGCATCCCAACAGCGATGACGATGGTCAGGGTCCCGATAAGCACCGCCAGGGTTAACGATTCCCCCAGAATGAGGATGGCGAACACAGCGGCAAACAGTGGCGATGTGGAGGCGAGCGTGCTGGTTAGCGTTGGTCCAAGATAGCGAACACCGGCCAAAGCGAAATTGGCTGAAAGAAATGGCCGAAACAGCCCTAAAACGGCAAAAACGAGGACTGCGCTCGTCATCCAGTACCAGGTCTGGAGAAAAAGTGGTGACAGTAGCCAGTAGAACACAGTTGAACCCAGGATTGAGATCAATGCGCCGAGGCGATTGTGACCGTATTTCAATCCCAGGTTCTGTACCTGGACGCTCACCGCAAAGAGAAATGCGGAACAAAAAGCCAGAGTTGTTGGTGTGATCAGGTCAATTGCATCCACACTCGGCGCGGTCTCTTTTATCCGTCATAGGCGCGCGAACCCGAGTTGCGATGCCAGGTACGGTACAAATGACGCTGTAAATTAGAATCCGCATGGTCATCGAAAGTGTTGCGGTAGTGGAGCACATCGAGGTTATTTAGATATTGGAATTGGCCCCGCTGAATGGGTGCCTCGACCCACAGGTTCGAATCGCCGGTAATTTCTTCGATTGCCTGCAATGCTTCCTCCAGTTCAGGGTCGAGTGGTTTATCGGTCAAAGCGTAGCCTTTTTTTACGAGCGAGATACTCATACGGGCCGACAGCCGCTGACCGTCCCAGGAGAACATCGGAAATCGAACAGTTGTATCAGCGTCTTTTGCATGTTCTGCCTGTCGGTCAAAAGAAACAGGCCGATAGAGTCGTTTCAGTAGCTTCGGGTAAGTCGTAAGTAATTGGTTGTGCAAGCTGTAGACGCTGCAGAATCGACTTTCTCCGCCTTTCATGGCGGAATGTCTGCAAAGCAGCCCGACATAGTTCGGGACAGTGGTGCCGAATGCGTTGTCGTTGTGGAACGGTAGTTCGACATTGGTATACGAACCGCGAACGCCATAGCGAAATTCTTCCCCAGTATCGGTTACATCATAAATCATGGTGCCGTCCCATTTTTGCGCTACAGGACGATCGACTAACTGACCGAGAACCCAAAAGCAGGCAACGATCTCGTCAATTTCGTAATCGTCAATGGGTAGACCTTGAACGACGCAAAATCCGAAGCCGTAATCCAAAGCATTTTTTGTTGCAGCCATAGCATCGCGAAGATGGGGAATCGAAAATTCCTCTGACGTGCGGAGCAGGACTGGCAAGGGGTGCGCCCGGATGTGCGAGACCATTCCTTGAAGTTCTGAAATGGCGTCTTTTGAAACATGCACAGTCCAGTCTTCGGGCTGAATGTCAACGGCTTGCCAGGCGCGGTGATCATGGATGAGTTCAGTCGAATCGGGCGCTTGGTCGGCCATTACGGAATCTATCCACTAAGAGATTGCTGCATCAGATGAACGAAATGGTGTGCGACGCGGCTGCTGCCATGGCCGATCTGTTGGCGGCAACTCGTGCCGCTCGCGACCACCGAGTAATCCATAGGCAGTTCTCGGATTGCGGGCAGTAGGGAGAGTTCTGCCATATCCATAGATAGATCATAGGTTTCAGCCTGTTGACCAAATGCCCCCGCCATTCCGCAGCAACTGCTTTGAATTACCTGGGTCTGTAATTCTGGAATCATATCGAGACACGCTTTCAAATCATCCATGGTAGCAAATGCTTTCTGGTGGCAATGGCCATGGAGCGCTGCGTGTTTAATCGCCATCGGTCGTAGGTCAAGATGAAGGCGGTTCAAATTTCGCACCAGGAACTCTTCCAACAGCAATGCGTGGTCGGTCATTGAATCGATTATTTCATCTGGAAGAAGAGCGGCGTACTCATCGCGCAGTGTGAGGAGGCAAGAGGGCTCAAGACCAATCAGTGGAATATCACGCTCGAAGTAAGGCGTAAGAACTTTGAGCAGACGGCGCGCTTCCGCTTTTGCCTCATCAAGCAATCCGGCCGCAAGAAAAGTTCGGCCACAACATAGGGGACGTTCTTGGTTCACATGGGCAACGTGCACCCGACACCCTGCTGTTCTCAATACATTGATAAGAGCGTGGCCATTTTCTGGTTCGAACCAGCGGGTAAAGGTGTCTAGCAGGACCACGACCTCTAAGCCATCGGCAGCACCTGTAGATCGAATGGCATTCAAGTTCGAGTCTGGTCGCCAGCGAGGCAGTGGCCGGTGACGGCTAAAGCCAACGGATTTTTCAAGCATACTGGCAACGCCAGGTGCCGAGGCAATCCCATTGAAAAGCGGCGCAATCGGCGCAACCTTGTTGGCGTAGCGTGGCAAATACGCGATCAATCGGTCGCGAACTGATAGGCGGGTCTTCTGGTTTCTATGTGCTTGGACTTCAATCTTCATCCGCGCCATATCCACGCCAGTCGGACACTCGCGCCGGCATGCTTTGCAGCCCACACACAGCGCCATAGTTTCCGCCATTTCGTTCGAGAACAGGGCATTGGGGCCAAGTTGCCCCGAGACGGCAAGGCGTAGGGAATTGGCGCGACCGCGTGTGGAATGCTGTTCATCTCCTGTCGCGCGATACGAGGGACACATTACCGATGCGTCGATTTTTCTACATGCGCCATTGTTGTTGCACATTTCGATTGCGCCCGCAAATCCGCCCCAGGCGGACCAGTCCAGCTGGGCGTTAATGTTTCCGGTCGCGTAAGTGGGCTGATATCGAAACAGGGATCGGTCATCCATCTGTGGTGGCTTGACGATCTTGCCTGGGTTGAAGAGACCAGTAGGATCAAAAGTCTGTTTCACCTCGTTGAAGATGCGCACCATGGACTCGCCGAACATGGGTTCGTGAAATTCAGATCGAACAAATCCGTCACCGTGTTCTCCAGAGTGAGATCCTTTGTATTCCCGCACCATGGCAAATGCTTCTTCGGCGATAGATCGCATTTTCTGGACGTCCTCGCCCGCCTTCATATTCAGGATTGGCCGGACATGAAGGCAACCTTCGGAGGCGTGCGCATACCAGGTACCGGTGGTGCCGTGCCGGTGAAATACGTCGGTCAGTCGATGCGTGTATTCTGCGAGATTGTCTAGTGGAACGGCGCAGTCCTCTATGAATGACACCGGTTTACCGTCTCCTTTCATAGACATCATGATATTTAGTCCAGCTTTTCGCAGCTCCCAAACAGCCCGCTGCATGAAGGGATCCGTGATTTCGACCACAGAGTCGGGGAATCCAAGATCGCCCATCAGTGCCACCAATTGGTTCAATTGATTCCGCAAGAGTTCCATGTCTTCGCCGGCAAATTCGACCAGCAGGACCGCATCGGGTGTGCCGCGTATGAATGAGTCCAGGGTGTCACGAAAGATCGCGATGTCTTTGGCCAGTTCGATGAGCGTACGATCTACGAGTTCTACGGCGTCCGGATTCAGTTTGACAATGTGTTGGGTCACATCCATCGCTTGGTAAAACGTTGAAAAGTGGCAAACGCCAACTACTTTATGAGAAGGAGTCCGTTGTAGTTGGAGGCTGATTCGCGCTGAAAAAGCAAGTGTGCCTTCCGATCCGACCAACAGTTCCGCCATATTGAGCGGAGGTCCACTTGGCTGTTGTTGTAATAGCGCATCGATGTTGTAGCCGCCAACGCGCCGATGTATTTTGGGAAAGCAACGGATAATTTCATCGCTCTCGCGTTTTGCGAGCGTCATCATGGATCGTACAAGACGGCGATATTCCTCGGGGCCGTCAGCCAGTTCGGAATCAGTCGGTAGCGGACCGAACGACACCCTCTCGCCACTTGCCAGGATGGCATCGATCGATCGCACGTTCGAGCGCATCAACCCGTACCGTATGGACCGGGCACCGCAGCTGTTGTTTCCGGTCATGCCACCAATGGTGGCCCGACTGGCCGTAGACACATCGACCGGGAAGAACAAGCCATGAGACCGGAGTTGGGCATTCAGTTGGTCCAAGACGATGCCGGGCTCAACCGTTACGGTACGGGAGTCAACGTCAAGTTTGACAATTTGATTTAGGTGCTTACTGACATCCACTACCAGGGCGAGACCGACGGTCTGACCGCTTTGCGAAGTGCCAGCACCACGGGGCAGAATTGGGACGCCTTCATCGGCTGCTACAGCGATGATTCTTGAGAGATCCTCTTCGGTGCGGGGAATAACCACCCCAATGGGTTCCACCTGATAGATCGATGCGTCGGTACTGTATCGCCCACGGTCGAACGCATCGAAAAGGATTTCGCCTTCGATCGCATCCTGTAATCTTCGAGCCAATCGGCTATCGCCAATTCTGGCTTTCAGTGGTGATTGATCGTAAAAACTCATCAATCCGGAACCCAATGTTTGAGCCTTGGCAGACAAGGTTTCATAATCAGCAGGGTATAGCGTAGAAAAGTCACAGGATACGTGATATCGCACTGCATTTCCCGGTATAGGAGATCCAATGATCCATCGTGGTTTTCAATTTCTTCAGATTCCAGGGCCCACGAATGTGCCAGAGCGCATCTTGCGTGCCATGGCGCGCCCGACCATCGACCATCGAGGACCTGAGTTCCAGCGTCTCATTTCAGACCTGTTACCCGGATTGCAGGAGATCTTCAAAACCGTGAATCCAGTGGTCGTATTCCCAGCATCGGGCACTGGCGCTTGGGAAGCCGCATTGGTCAATACGTTGTCTGCTGGGGATCATGTATTGATGTACGAAACCGGTCACTTTGCGACGCTATGGCATCAACTGGCGCAGCAGTGGGGACTCGCTTCAGAGTGTTTGCCAGGTGATTGGCGCAGTGGTGTTGATGCCGGGGCCATCCAAGCAAAACTGTCTGACGATGCCGATCATCAGATTAAGGCCGTTTGTGTCGTGCATAACGAAACGTCGACTGGAGTGACTTCAGATATCGCCGCTGTGCGCGCAGCGATTGTCAACACAAATCATCCCGCTTTGTTGATGGTCGATACGATCTCATCTCTTGGGTCGATGGAATACCGACATGATGAATGGGGGGTTGATGTGACTGTTGCCGGATCACAAAAAGGTTTGATGCTTCCCCCTGGTCTTGGTTTTAACGTGGTCAGTACCAGAGCGCTGGCGGCGACTGCGTCCGCCACTTTGCCAAAATCGTACTGGGATTGGAACAAAACGCTGACCAGTAACACTGACGGGTATTTTCCATCCACGCCGGCTACCAACTTGTTGTTTGGATTACAAGAGGCTGTGGCAATGTTGATGGAAGAAGGGTTGGACGCGGTGTTTGCACGACATGCCCGTTTGGCGGAGGCCACGCGGCGGGCGGTACAGGCTTGGGGGCTTGAACTCCTTTGTCGCAATTTGGATCAATACAGCAGTTCGTTGACTGCGGTACAGATGGCAGAAGGTGTAGATGCGGATGGCTTTCGCCAAGTTGTTCTGGATCGTTTCGGCATGCCGCTAGGTAATGGTCTGGGAAAACTGGCAGGACGTGTTTTTCGAATCGGACATTTAGGTGACTTCAATGAATTGATGTTGCTCGGCTCGTTGTCTGGTATCGAAATGGGGCTGTCGGCGTCGGGAATCGACTATGAGGCGGGTGGTGTACAAGCTGCGATCGAATTTCTCGCTGGCTGATTCTCTGATGACAAGAAGATCCTGCCCGGAGTCGCGGATTGAAAATTTTCAGAGAACATTGCAATAGTGCAGGAAATTTAAAGGGAACATAATGAATATCAAACAAACACGTGACCAGGCTGTGGCCGAGACAATGCAATCAATTCGCGGCATCGAAAAGGAAATGGGTGTTAACTATCCTGCTCTTAAACAAATCCGCACCGAGTTGATTTCACTGACTGCTGACCAGAATCTCTTTCCGGCTAAGGATTTCCCACTCGACCCAACCGGCGGGGACGTGATCTATCGTTTGTCGGAAGACAATGATCATCGATTTGCGCTCTATGGATCGGTCGGCAGTGAAGGCAAGTCAGTGTCGCCCCATAACCATTCGACTTGGGCTGTGATCGTCGGTGTTTACGGAGATGAAGTGAATCAGTTTTACCAATGTACGTCAGGCGGCAAAGAACCCGGCCCTGCGACTCTGGAACAAACTGGAAGTTTTACTGTTCGCCATGGGAATGGCGTGGTGTTCATGCCCGACGATATTCACGCGATTCAAACTGATGATGAGGTCCCGACATTACATCTTCATGCCTACGGGCTCGCCCTCGATCAACTGAGTGACCGGCTGATGTTTGATACCGCGGCAGGTACGTGTGCACGAATGCCCTTGATGCGAGGGTTTATATCGGCATGAACAAGATATCTGCGAGCTCGCTAAAGGGTAAATTGACGGAGCTGGGGGAACTTGCCCTTATTGATGTCCGAGAGGAAGGCGCGTTTGCTGAATCACATTTGTTATTCGCTGTGTCTATACCCTTTGATCGATTGGAACTTTCTTTCGCCGACTTAGTGCCTCGGAAACATACGCCGGTTGTGCTTTGTGATGACGGCAGTGGTCGAGCCGAGATGGCGGCCGAGCGCCTGACAGGCTTTGGGTACACCTCAATTGAGATTCTTGACGGCGGCATCGCTGGTTGGGATGAAGCCGGGCATGAACTGTTCTCGGGCGTAAATGTGCCGAGCAAAGCCTTTGGTGAGTTCGTGGAGCATGAATATGGTACGCCCCACTTACCGGCCGAAGAACTGAAAGGAAAGATTGAAGCGGGTGACGACGTCGTTGTGCTCGACAGTCGACCACTGCAGGAGTTCTTGAAAATGAGTATTCCGGGCGCGATCTGTTGTCCAGGAGCTGAATTGGTGTATCGCGTGCCCGAAATTGTTGCTAATCCGGAGACACTTGTCGTAGTGAATTGTGCAGGACGAACTCGTAGCATTATCGGATCCCAGTCATTAATCAATGCAGGAATACCCAATCGTGTGGTGGCACTGAAAAATGGAACCATGGGTTGGCATCTGTCGGGATATGCGCTTGAGCATGGCAAGTCGCGGCGTGCACCAGAAGTTACGGCTCGAGGATTGGAACAATCAAAAGTATTCGTCGAACAAGTCAAGAATCGTTTCTCCGTTCCCTTCATTGATATGGCACAACTGCAGCGCTTTCGGGATCAAAGCCTAGAGCGCTCGCTTTTTCTTTTGGATGTGCGATCAGAAGACGAATTTCAGGCGGGGCACCTGCCGGGCTCAAAATCGGCACCTGGCGGGCAACTTGTACAAGCCACTGATGAATATGTCGGGGTGCGAAATGCGCGACTGGTACTGATCGATGACACAGAAGTTCGATCGACAATGACTGCGTCATGGCTCATCCAGATGGGTTGGCCCGAGGTCTACGTCTTGGCAGGCGGGATACCCAAAGAAGGATTGGAGGCGGGTTCAGTGCCGGCCCCCGTTCTCGGTCTGGATGCTTTGGGTGTCGTCGAGATTACTGCGTCGTCGTTGCGAGATATGTTGGCCGATGAGACCGTAACCGTTCTGGATCTTGCTGACAGTCTTACTTTTCGTGAAGGCCATGTCCCTGGTGCCCGAAGGATATCGCGACTGAACTTATCAGACGCGTTGCAACGTGTTGTACCGGGCACGAGTGTTGTGATGGCTTCCCCAGACGGGATGTTGGCCCAATTTGCGGGCGCCGAGTTTGCGATGCTCGACGATTCCTTTCAAATTTTCGCGCTAAGAGATGGCACAGCCGGTTGGCGCTCAGCAGGGTACTCGCTCGAAGAAGGTGCGGATTCATGGGCGGGTGAGTCGCCGGGGGACGTTTGGTACCGGCCGTACGAACGAACCGACGCTATAGAAGAGGCCATGCAGGCCTATCTCGATTGGGAGGTCGACCTCGTAGCGCAGATTGAACGGGACGGTACGGCTAGATTTCGGCGCTTTGATCCCACGTAGGATGAAGTGGGAGTTGCTTATGGGCGGACGACCATTCGGACGCATGCATCTCTATTACGAAACATCGCACTTGTCGGTGCAAGAGAAAGTGTGTCCATGAGTGAACCGTATGAACTGGGTGTTGCCGAAACCGCGCGTTTAATCAGCGCTCGAAAGTTATCAGTGGTTGAGCTGGTCGATACCTTGCTCCGTCGAATCGACCAACTTGAATTTCTCAAAGCCTGGCAATATGTTGATCCCGATACAGTACGGGCCGATGCACGGCAAAAACAGGTGGATCTCGATGCCGGCGGCGCCACGTCTTTGTTGAGCGGCGTACCAGTGGGACTTAAAGATATATTTTGTACCGCGGGAATACCGACCACCGCCTGCTCCAAGATCTATGCTGATTATGTTCCGACCTACGATGCGACCAGTGTTACCCGGATAAAAGAAAATGGGGCTTTGGCGCTGGGGAAGACTGTCACGACGGAGTTTGCCTATCGGGATCCACCGCCGACGCTGAACCCATGGAATTCGACCCATACGCCTGGGGGATCGAGTAGCGGCTCAGCTGTTGCCGTCGCTGCCCAAATGTGCGCCGCCGCTCTCGGCAGTCAAACCAGGGGGTCTGTTCTTCGTCCCGCTTCGTATAACGGGATCGTAGGCTTAAAGCCCACCTTTGGTCGGGTCAGCCGGTATGGTGTGATTCCGGTCAGTTGGTCATTGGATCATGTCGGATGGATGACGCGTTCGGTAGTAGATGCAGCGCTGCTGTTACAGGCTCTGGCCGGACCAGACCCGAAGGATCCGGTGGCTGCAGTGCGTGAGGTTCCCGATTATCTTTGCCACTTGGACAACCCGGAATCGCCCTCGATCGGCGTGTTACAGGGGCTTTATTATGATCAGTCTGATCCAGAAATACGGCTTCACACAACGGCAATTGCTGACCGGTTGGAAAAAGCAGGGGCACAGGTAGAGGCCATTCCACTGCCGGCAAGTTTTAAATCTGCTTCCGACGACCAACTGACTATCATGATGGTTGAGGCCGCGAGTTTTCATCAACCCACACTGGAAAAAAGAGCGGATGAGTACGGTCCAATGCTGCGGGACCTACTGCGCGACGGGTTGCAGGTGGATGCGGTGACGTATTCTCGTGCGCTGGAGCGTCGTCTCAAGTTTCAGGCCGATGCCCATGCGCTGTCGCAGCAGGCGGATGTGTTGCTGACACCATCGACTCCGACCCCGGCACCGGCAGACTTGACCGATACCGGCAGTGCGGTATTCCAGGGCCCGTGGACATCTTGTGGTCTGCCGACAATCACCATCCCGTCCGGATTATCGAGTACAGGGTTGCCCCTGGGTATTCAGCTGATCGCGGCACCCTTTGAAGAGGAACGTTTGCTGGCCGCGGCCCGTTGGTGCGAACAGCAACTTGAGGTCACGTTAACACCGCCCTTGACTTGATGGGTCGAACGTCCAACCGCTCGATTGTTGGTGCCAGGTGACCCGTACAGGCAATGCCCCGGATCTCAGGTGACCCTTTCGATGATCAGGATGACAATGCCGGAGGCCAGCAGGACTGCGCCACCGATTTCAGCCCGGGTTACTTTTTCCCGGAAGAACAGCACTGAGACCAGAAAGGTAAAGACCAGTTCTACCTGACCCAAGGCGCGAACATAAGCGGCATTGGTCAAGGTAAAAGCCGTGAACCAGCAAATCGACGCGATCCATCCTGCAAATCCGACAGTCGCAGCGACACGCCAATTGGCGACTACGGAAGATATCTGCCCCTTCTCAAAGATCATCAGCCAGATCGTGACCAGTACTGTTTGCAAGAGAGTGGCCAGGACCAGCGTAAACGCGGCACTGGTCAAAAGGGAATCATGGTGAAGCGACAATGCAGCGCCTCTAAACAGCACCGAAGAGGCGCCGAGAAAAAATCCGCTGGCAAGGCCAATCAGGGTCGATTTTTGGCCGAGACCGCGGAACAAGTTGCCAAAGGTCAATCGATCCTTGCCGGCAGACAATGTCAGTACGCCAATACTGGAGACAACAATCGCTCCAGCCGCCAGGGGAGTCACAGCTTCTCGGAGCAGGATCGCCTCGAGCAGGGCGACCTGCAGAACTTCGGTCTTCGACAGGGTTGTGCCGACCGCGAAGTTGGAATAAGAAAACAGCCAGATCAGGAGAAACGTGAATACAATTTGAGTCACGGAACCCGCAATTACCCACGCGACGAACGCGAGATTGGGTTGCGGTAGATCCAGATTGAAACCCAGCACCAGCAGCGCCAGCCAGATCACCGCAAACGGCCAGGCAAATGCAAACCGGACGTAGGTTGCACCCATGTCCGACAGCTTTCCTTTCAAATGTCTCTGCAGAGACGAACGAAGGTTCTGGAAAAATGCAGCCGCGATGGTGACGGGGATCCAAAGGAAATTCATGCTGTGTCTCTCCGGTCAGGGAGTAATTTCTGCGGTTGCACCCAGATGAGCCAGGTGGAGCATACTACCGGTTGTCGAGAAACTAGAAATCAAAGTGGAGTCGGTGCGTAAAGTTAACTCAGTGGAAGGAACAATCGTGGAGGACTTAATCGGTCGTGGACGCGAGGCCATGTCGCTGTTTCTTGGGTCGGATCAGGCACGAGTCGACGAGGTTGTTACGGCCATTGCTTGGTCGATATACCAAACTGAAAACGCGACCCGGTTGGCAAAGCAGGCGGTCGAGAATACGGGGCTGGGTAATGTACGGGACAAGGTTACCAAGAACCAGCGCAAGACGTTTGGCACGCTTCGTGATCTGCTTCGCGTCAGAACGGTTGGCATCATCGCCGATGATCCGCAGCGGGGAATTGTGCAGTACGCCAAACCGGTAGGCGTAGTCGCCGCGATTACTCCGTCGACCAACCCGGTCGCAACGCCAGTCAACAAGGCGATGATGGCGGTCAAAGGTCGAAACGCAGTGGTCATTGGACCGTCCCCCGCTGGATGGCCAGCTACAGCGACCACCGTGGATCTGATTCGCAAGGAACTTAGTCGCGTCGATGCGCCTGCAGACCTGGTTCAAGTGTTGCCGGCTCCGGTATCGAAAGAACGCACGCAAAAATTAATGCGTGCAGCAGATCTCGTGGTGGTAACCGGATCCCAGAATAACGTTCAATCGGCGTACAGCAGCGGCACGCCTGCGATCGGGGTCGGTGCGGGAAACGTTCCAGTCATCATCGACAGTTCGGCTGATCTCGCACGAGCGGCGCAAAAGATTTGTGCGTCCAAGACGTTTGACAACAGCACTTCCTGTTCCTCGGAGAACGCGATCATCGTGCTCGATGATGTCTACGACGCGGCTATGGAGGCGCTGGTACAGGCCGGCGGATACCGTACAGACCCCAGCGAAAAATCGCAGATCGAGAAGCATCTTTGGATCAACGGTAACTTGAACCCGCGTTTGACCGCACGTGATTCTGCTGTGTTTGCTCGCGCCGTTGGATTGTCGGGTGCGGCTAAAGAGGCTCAATTTTTCATGGTCGAGGAATCCCATTTCTCGGCAGATTCACGGTTTGCCGATGAAAAACTGTCGCTCGTGCTAACGGTCTATCGGGCCCGTGATTTGGACGACGCAATCGGGATTATTCAGGGAGTTTTGGGTGTGCAGGGTCGAGGTCACTCATGCGGAATTCATACCGCTGATCCTGAGCATGCCAGGCGCCTGGCGGAAAAAATTGACGTTGTCCGGGTACTGGTCAATCAGGCCCACACGTTCGGCAATGGCGGCAGTTTCGATAATGGCCTTAATTTCACTTTGAGTATGGGTTGCGGCACGTGGGGCGGTAACAGCATCTCGGAAAATCTCAATTACCGGCATTTCATCAACGTCACGCACCTCTCTACCACGGTCGAAGAAGACCGCCCTTCCGAGAGAGATTTGTTTGGGTCCTATTGGGCCAAGTACGGCAAGTAGCCGGGCTCGGCCTTGCGGAGAAAATCAATCGCGCTCGGGTTGATTCGGGTCTTTGATTGTTATCGGTTAATTCCTGCGGGAGGCAATGGCGGTTCGATCGTTTTCAGCAGTCAGCCGCTGGTCATCAAAGAAACGTAGTAGAGGAACGAGACCAGCAGCACCGCACCCCAGGCGAGCGCATGACTGTTCTCTTTGGCCCACTTAACAAAACGGTCTTTCATAATTCTACCGTCGGATGGCGCGAAGCGGCTGCATCGGGGTTGTCGATAAAATTTCCGCTGCGACGTTTTTAAACTCGCAGCTTCTATTTTTTCCCCGAGATGTTACCCGTCGCCACCAGACAGCATAACGCGCTCGATTAGCGGTTCGAAAAATTCGAGAGGTTTCGACGGGTAGTCAGTGCGAAAGGCGCGTTGGTCATATTTGTCACACCACTCGATGCAAGCCTCGTAGTTTGGGTTGTCGCGGTACGCGTCGCGGGCATTACGATCCTGGTTTACGTGATGAAAGTAGTAGTATCCCTGGAAGATACCGTGGTGCTTAACGATCCAATGCCCCCGTTCGGAAATATAAGGTTTCAATACAGCAGCAGCGACTTGCGAATGATTGTCTTCGGAGACGAACTGACCGATGTCGTGGAACAAAGCCATAAACACCGTTTCATCATCGGCATCGTCTTCGTATGCCAGTGTCGCCGCCTGTAACGAGTGTGCAAATGGGTCGATCGGCGCACCGTCATCTATGGATTTCAGCTGTTTCAGCATATCGGTCAAGCGACCCGGCAGCAGGGCGCGTCGGGCGGGTCGCCGCACGGTAAAGGTTGCCCAATCCTCCGCCGTACTCGTCTCCATGCTGGTATAGGTCGATCGTTGTCCAGTCATCGCTTGGTCCTCAATGGGAGAGAAAAATCTCGGTTGATGTCTTTTAGTCAAGACTACAACGTAAGTTGAAGCATCTTACTTGTTTCGCCGTGGTTGTGGTATAGAGTCGTTTTCTGAGAGTCTGACGAGACCGCAAGAAAGGGGACTATTTTTTCCTGCCAGTCTAGTGAGTGAGTGCCTGAGGGAAAATGCCCCTATCGCAACCAGCAATCTGTTCTACCATGCTTGAACTCAAAAACCTGCATCCTGAATTCGGTGTAGAAATCCTCGGCATTGATCTGTCAATGGCGCTGGAACCGAATGATTTTGCTCAAATTGAGTTGGCGTTGGAACGGTCTTCTCTGGTGCTGTTTCGCAACCAGGTCTTCGACGACGACAGCCAGGTGGCCTTCAGCAGGCGCTTCGGCGAACTCGAATACGATCATGTAGTCTATGGTCGGGAGCGAAAGATCCGGTACATCGGCTACATCGGCAATGTCGATGAGCATGGAAAACAAAGGGGTGCAAGCCACGAGCAGGTGGTGTTTTCTACCGGCAACGAAATGTGGCACTCGGATTCCTCATTTCGACCGGTGCCCACCCGTTTTTCGATTTCATACGCATACGAAGTCACACCCGACGGCGGGGAACTCGAATTTGTAAGCACCCGCTCTGCATACGCCAGGTTAGCGGATGAAACCAAGGAGAAAATTGAGAATTTGGTTGCAATCCACGATTACGTTTATTCCCGTAGCAAGGTAGGGCCGAATGCGGTGACGCCATCGCACGCGGCCTCATTACCGCCGGTGCCGCAGCGTTTGGTGCGACAAAATCCCGTAACAGGTGAGAAGAATTATTATGTGGGCTCTCACGCCCGCTCGATCGAGGACTGGCGTGATGAGGATGCCCGGACGCTGCTGGATGATCTGACTGCTCAGGCAACTCGGCCTGAAGATGTCTGCCGACACCGCTGGCAAGTCGGAGATCTTTTGATCTGGGACAATCGATGTATCTTGCATCGGGGCAAGCCGTATGACGCAGACCGCTACCGTCGGCGGATGCACCAAACACGCGTAGCTGGGGTTTGCCCTACGCTGGAGGAGTAAGCCGCGATTGCCTTTTCCGTCGCTGTCGTTTTGCCCAACAGTTACTGCGGGTGGCGAGAGAGGATGAGGTCGGAAGCCTTTTCCGCAATCATCAGCGTTGCTGCGTGGATGTTTGCCGAGACCATGGCAGGCATGATCGAGACACTCGCCGGCACGCGGAAACTCTATGTGCGGTGCGTAGTCCAGTCCGTTCCGTGGTAAAGGATCTTGCGTCGTTCTTCTTCTGCCCGGCGGTGGAATTTGACCGCGACAGGATCGAAATCACAGACCGGTTCCGGTTCCAGCTCAAAATGACCCGCCGTGTCCTCCCCCCGCACCAGTGTTGCGCTGTCCGTCTCAGCGTACTGTTGTCGAGCATCCGGGGGTATGTAGCGTATGGCAAGTCCAATTCGGCGATCGTTACTTCGATTCGGATGAGAGGCATGGGCAATTCGAAATGCGAAGATCACAGCTTTTCCGGTGTCAACTTCGAGATTCACCGCCAGATTTTCATCAATATTTTCAATCTGTTGACCTCGGGTCAGCATGTTGTCGTCGTGAAAGGTGTCTTTATGTAGCAGATCGGGCCCCAGGTGACTGCCGGGCAGAATGCGCATGCAACCGCTCTCCGTTGTGGAGGGTGACAACGCCACCCACACCGTGACGAGTTTTCGGGTGTCGAGACCCCAATATTGACTGTCCTGGTGCCAGGATACGAACTGTGGCGATTGGGCTTCTTTGATCCACCAGTCGGTTGACCAGACCAGCAGGTTGGGGCCGATGAGGTCTTCTACGGCGTCAAGAATTCTGGGAGAGCGAATTAAGTCCGACAGCCACTTGAAAAGCAGGTGATTTTTGAATCGGTTAGTCCCTTGCAAGGCGCCGCCACTCTCTGCCTCGAATGCTTCAAGCTGGCGACGCATTTCTTGGATTTCCTCAACAGAGGCCACGTCGAGAGGCAGATAGTAGCCTTGCTCATGAAAATTCTGGATCGCCGTATTGCTCAGTCGTTTGCCCATCTCATCCTATTTCCTGCCCTACGAATCGGGACACAGTATATAAGAGGCGAGGGACGACTTTCGAGCCAGTCACAGGATCATTGTCCGAGATCGCGATCAGAAATTTGGCAGCACTTGCCTGGGAAAACCAGTAAAGTAGCGGTGGTACACGGACTTTCTTGCCACGGTTTTTATGTTGTTTCGGCGTTGGTTAGTCGCTAAGAGTTCAAATCGAGTGCCAGTAATAACGGGAGGAAGATTCATGGCGCCTGAAGACATCCTTGTCCGGACTCCGAGCATGTTGTCACGTGCCCAACAGGAATCGTATTTTGACAACGGGTATCTGCTAATTGAAAAGGTCATCGACAGTCTGGTTTTGGAAAAGTTGCGTGCTGCTACCGCGAGAGCGATTGATGCCAGTCGGTCGATTTCAGTTTCTGACGCGGTTTGGGATTTAGAAACCGGGCACAGCGCCGAAGAACCTAAACTTCGAAGACTGACTAGCCCTAACGACTACGACAACGCGTATTGGGAATATGCTTCATCCACCGCGATCAGCGGAATTCTGACAGATCTAATTGGGCCCAATATCAAGTTTCATCACTCCAAGTTGAACTTCAAATGGGCAGGTGGGGGAGAAGAAGTGAAATGGCATCAGGACATCGGGTTCTGGCCGCACACCAACTTCACTCCGTGTACCGTGGGACTGTATCTGGAAGACTGCACTGATGATCAGGGGCCACTGGGAGTGATCGCGCAAAGTCATCGGGGACCGTTATTTGACCAATACAGCGACGAAGGAGCATGGGTCGGGTGTTTGTCGGACGACGACGTCGAGAAACTCGATCTCTCCAGAGAGGTGTACCTCCCTGGACCCGCGGGGTCGATCACCATCCACAACTGCCGAACTGTACATGGTTCGAGAAAAAACCAATCAAAAAGCCCTCGACCACTGCTGCTCAATGCGTACGCGGCGGCTGATGCAATGCCGTATACCGTCAATCCTGCCCGGTCGTCCAAGTACGACCAACACATCATCTGTGGCAGTCCTGCCCGCTGGGCGCGGCACGATGCGGGTACATGTTTAATTCCCCCCGACTGGTCTGGAGGCTATACGTCTATTTTTTCGCTGCAGCAGGAAGAAGAGAACTCCACGATGTGAATTTGCCCACGTGGATAAGGCGAGATTGCTAAAATAAAGAGACGTCAGTGCGGTGGCAGGTCGACGTTAGGGAGTCAAATACAATCAATCAGCAACCAAAGCTGTTGTTTCGGCTCGCGCTTACCAGGTTGCCAAGCTGGGTTGTCCGGATAATCCTGGTTGGGCGCAGGCGCAGGATAGGCGATCGTTTGATGGATCCAAAAGCGCAGGTCGTGGCCGAATTCATTCAACGGGTACGCAGACCCGGAGTATTGCCAACGCCGGTGGAATCCCGCCGCCAGCTCACCCGCCTTATTGAGGTCTTCGAGACCCCGGCACCTCGCTTGGCTCGCAAAGAGAACCGAAAGATCCCGGGGCCTGCCGGTGAGATTCCAGTGCGGTTGTACGTGCCTAATTCAGCGGAAGGCGGCCTGCTTCCGGTGCTTGTTTATTTTCATGGTGGCGGTTGGGTGCAAGGTGATCTCGATACTCATGACACGCTATGCGCTAAGTTGTCGCTTGGCGCAAGGTGTCTGGTCGCGGCGGTGGATTATCGACTGGCGCCGGAGCATCGGTTTCCGGCGGCGGTGGACGATTGTATTGCTACCTATGACTGGCTTTGCCAGAACACAGATGAGTGGGGCGGGGACAAGCATCGAATTGCGGTCGCTGGCGACAGCGCCGGAGGGAATCTTGCCGCTGTAGTCAGCCAGCAGGCGGTGCCATCGGGTATGCCCCTGCCCATTGCTCAATTGCTGATTTACCCGTCACTCGATTTTTCGTTCGATACTTCATCATTCAAGGAAATGCCGGATGCTTTTGTTATCCCCCGCGAGCGAATGGAATGGTTCCGCGGTCACTACTTGGGCGATTCGGCAGATATTTCGGACCCCAGAGCTTCACCGTTACGCGCGTCAGATTTGTCCGGTCAGCCAGCGACGATGATCATAACCGGTGGGTTCGATCCCTTGCGCGCCGAGGGGAGGACTTACGCCGATCGATTGCGAGACGCTGGAGTACCTGTACAGTATCGAGAATTCGAAGGCCAGATCCACTTGTTCGTCTGTGTGACGCGGGTTATCTCGCAGGGCGATATCTGCATCGATGAAATGACCACTTTTCTGGAAGAGCGGTTCATTACCACTCGGGGTATTGCGGCGTGAATAGAAACGCAAAAGGCCGATTATCGCGTCGAGTGCGGCGTTGTGGATCGACCCCCGCGGGTTTGCCGGGTGTGGGGCGATGGGATTGCCCATAGTCCCAGTGCCTCGCTCAGGCGGGGTTCGAAGTGTGGGGAGTATGATATCCGCCCGGTCGAAGAGTTCGGAGAGTTTGGTGAACAGATGATCGTGGACGCGCGCGAATTTTCGCGGTGCTGTGATGCGTAATCTCGGTAGTACGCGATATCGACCAGCCCCGCGCTTAGTTGTTCG
>JYMV01026402.1_pt1 | contig 35205 bp, 25 predicted proteins | sample 338911 | NCBI WGS metagenome assembly JYMV01 (sample SAMN03354496, study PRJNA234377) | hydrothermal vent metagenome | biome: Deep sea; feature: Hydrothermal plumes at the Eastern Lau Spreading Center, Western Pacific Ocean; material: Seawater | place: Tonga | collected 2009 | depth 2000 m m | reverse complement strand
TTCAAGCTATATTGGCGGTGGAGCCCTTAAGCGCCAAAGTTGAAATCTCTCTGAATAACGTAATCGTCAGTTGTTATTTGTTTTGACTCAAAAGGCGGGGGTCACTGGTTCAAGCCCAGTATCGTCCACCAATCATTTACCCTTAGATTCATATCACTATCTGATATATATGGACGATTAGCTCAGTTGGGAGAGCACCGCCCTTACAAGGCGGGGGTCACTGGTTCAAGCCCAGTATCGTCCACCACTTACTTTTATTTTTATCTATTTTATCCATAGTTATTTGCTGTACGCAGTTAAAAGCGGTGCGAGCACCTTCTACTCTTTACAACCCGCACCAAGTCACTTGTTCAAGCTCAGTATCGTCCACCACTTTATTGTTTTCGCGTAATATTTAATAAAAACTAAAGACAAACTGTTCAATTCAGCTAACTGTCATTCCCGAATGTTTTTATCGGGAATCTCCCGAAAAGTACGTTAAAAGCATCATTACGTTCAGGAGATACGGCAACAAGTGCGGTATGACAATACCTATATTTTCTTGAATACGACAAGCTGAACTAGAGTAAACTCTTATTAGAAGGTAAAAAGCTATTGCTCGAAAGTTATAGCTTATTCTTATGTACTAATTAAAAACTATTTATACCTTTAGCGATTTGAATACCTAATAAACTGAATCAACTGCTGTACTTGCTGATTATTAGGTACTAATTGATTAAGCTGATAAGCGTAATGTAACGCTTCATCAAACGATTTAAGCGAAATTAAAACACTCACTAACCCGTAAAGATAATCTGGATTGTTAGGCACTATTTGATGTGCTAAACCATAATCAGCTTTAGCTGCTTGAAGTTGCTGGTTTTCTTGTAATAAAACGGCCCTAGTATATAAATATCTAGGATTTCTAGCCTCATTAGCTACCGCTTTATCAAACAATGGTAAAGCTGCTTGTTTATTCTTTTGGCGCACTTTAGAAAGCGCTAACTGAAAATATAAATCTGCGGCTTTATTATTAACTTCTAGCCCTTGTTTTAGTATTTTTTCTACTTTGAATTCATCGCCTTGTTGTCGATAAACTTCAGCTAAATAAACATAAGCAGGCATAAAAATATCTTCTACTTTTATCGCAGTTAATAAAGCTTCTTCAGCTTGTTTAAAGTCTCTTTTCAAAGCATACACTTGTCCAATATTTACGTGGGCGGTCGCTCTATCAGCTTGATACAATTGTCCTTCAATGTATTCTGCAACCGCTTTTTCTAACTGTTGCCGTTTTTCTCCAACAAATGTCGGATCAGCCAGGTTTTCCACCAACTGGCGCCCTGCCGCCATTCTGACAGGCTTTTCTTGATGTGTAAGTAAAGGGATAAGCTTTAGTGAGCGATTGATTAAACTTAATTGCCCTGATGCTCTAATCGCAGCGAGTACCAACATAATATCGCTACTATTAAGCTGCTTACTAATAAAGCCAATAAGTTCTCTATTATTTCTAGCACCAAATATACGTGAAACAGCCGAAGCCCTAATAAGTTCAGGGTTTGTCGGGACATTGGCAATAGCCATTAATGCAGGTATAGCGGTAAAGTCGCCGCTATCAGCTAAAGCAAAGGCATGAGCGTAGCCTTTTTCTTTCTGATATGTTGAATTAGGAAACCACTTTGTTAACTGTTTGGCATGTTGGTCATTGGCTATATCACTATGACAAGACTGGCAAGCATTTGGCACACCAAGCGTGACACTTAAATCAGGACGCGGAACTTTAAACGAATGGTCACGACGATCATCAACTTCCATATAAGTGGTTTCAGGCATATGGCAATTAACACATTGTGAACCAGCTGAATTAGCAAGGTGTTGGTGATGTGATCTAATATCGTACTGCTCTGCACTATGACATTGGGTACAGGTGGCGTTACCTTCATGTTTAAGCTTTAAAGTATGCGGATCATGGCAATTAGTACAAGTAACACCATTTTGATACATTTTACTTTGCTTGAACGAACCATATACATATACTTCATCAAAAATTTGCCCGTCAGGGTAATATAAAGGCGTATTTACTAATGACGATTGATATTGCTGATGATATGGCACTGATTCAGTGTGATCTGACAGTTGTGATCTTCGGCTATGACACTGAGCACATACTTCCACTTGCTGTGTTTTTTTCACTCGCGTTGTTGGAAATAGCTTACCTAAGTCATTAGTAGCAAATGCGGGTACTTTTGTTGAAATATCTTGGCTAAAGCCAAATTTATTTTTATTACTGTCAGGATTTTTTATTTTACTATCAGGATTTTTTACCCACGTTAAATGTTGCTCACTTCCCTGATGACAAGCGGAACAACTAACATTAATGATGTCATAACTCGACTGATATGAAAGTGTTTCTAAATCAAAGCCTTTCTTAAAGTTTGTACTGTGGCAATCGGCGCAGTTTTGATTCCAGTTTTGCCCCATTTGCGTCCAATGAAATTCATCTTCAGCATTAAGTTCAGGATAAAGGTTAAACCACCTTTGTCCACCTTCAGCTTTTGAGCGACTGTCCCAAGCGTAAGGAATAAATTGATACTTTCCTGCTCCATCACTAAACATATATTGTTGTAGCGGGTAATAACCAAAAGTATAAAGTAACTCTTTAGTTACTGGGCTTCCATCTACTCCAGGCATAGTTATTAAATACTTGTCGTCTTGAATCAGTAGCTTTATTTCTTCATCGTTTAGCTTAACCTTGCCTAAAGTAAAATCTCCCAAATTAGAGTCCGATGATACTTCAGCCATAGAGTGAAAATGGTGTGAGCTTTTCCAAGCTAGTGTTTGAGTTTGATGACAAGAAGCACAGCTTAAGTCTTTGTTAGCTTCACTTTTAAAACTAACAAATAATGAAAAGACAAAGAAACACCAAATTAAAACCATTGATGTTTTAAACCGAATTAGCAAAGTTATCCCTTAAAATTAATAAATTAAAACAAAACTTAAAGAAGCTTTTTAGCTATTACGCAAGATAAAATAAATTTATTGCCCAGTGCTCTTAAACACCCGATACACAAATAATGTGATTAACTACATGGTTGTAATGCTAACCATATACAAAGCAAAGCTTATCAATCTATAAATTATTAATTCTACACAACTTAGCCTAAGCTTGTTGGAATAACTTTACACCTTGCTCATTAAGAGTCACTTTTAAGCGACCCGCTTTAACCAATATTTGCAAACTAGCTAATGCTTCACCAAATGCAAATAAGTCATTACCTGAGTCAACTTCACAGTTAAATAACACTTGATAAGTTTCATTAACTTGTTTGGGTTCTTTACAATGCAGATAAAGCTGTTCAAGCTTTTCTTTATGCCCATAAACTATTTTATTTAATCGGCTAACACCACCATAAAAAGCTAAACCATGTGCTGGCAAAATCAAGGTTTCATCTGTAATCACTGTTGATATGTGCTGTGCTGAATCAAAATATAATTGCATAGGGTTAGCATCAGGCGCATCAGGCCAAATACTGATATTTGGCGTGATACTCGGTAATATTTGATCACCAGCAATAAGAATATCTAATTCCTGACAATAAAAACATGCATGCTCCGACGCATGGCCATAGCCCATCACTATTCGCCATTGATGATTACCTAAAGTAACTATTTGCTCATCTTGTAATACCTGACAAGGTGAGTCTACAGGGTAAATAATACTGCGAAAGGTATCAATATTCCTAAAATAAGCCTTTACTTGTTTTTGTCCTTCACCGTATCCAGTATAAAACTCATTGAGCTGATCTCTTGGTACACTTGGCTCACAAGAAAATAACATTTGATAATATTTGTAATCAGGCATTGAAATACTAAAACTAGGCTTGTGCTCTAGCTCTTCAAGTAGCCAACCCACTAAGCCAATATGATCAGGGTGACCATGAGTACAAATAATGCGAGTGATTGGTTTACCTTTTAACTGGTTATTTATTACCGCAAGCCACTGCTCTTTGGCTTTTGATGTATTCGGGCCAGTATCAATTACCACCCAACCATCAGCTTCTTCTATTAGCCAAATATTTATATGATCAAGTGCAAATGGCATACTAATGCGCAGCCAATATAAGTTATTACCTACATGCAACAGGTGTTGAGGTTCGGGGGCTTTTTCTTTGAAATTCTTTAACATTTTATACTTTCCAAAAATAGACGAGCGAAAAAAAGGCGATAGTAAGGTAACAATGTCACCTTACTTTCGCCTTAACTTGCGAGCAATTATTCGAGTTTAATTTAGAAGTTAAAACCTACTTCGAAGTTAATACGACGTTTACTTTGATGAACACCATTAGCATATGCACCTGCAATTAATGGGATCTTAGTTAGGTAAACTTCATAGTCTTCATCTAACAAGTTGTTTACAGTAAATGCAGCATGCCAATTGCTGTCTGCTGGTGTTAGTGTGACGCGATAGTCAACTAAAGCGTAGCCATCCTGAGTAAGGTTTACTTCATTATCTGAATCGACCGTATGTTTAGACTTATAGCTAACACTTAACATATTAACTAATTCATAATCACCAAACACTTCTGCAATATGCTCCACAGCTACAACCGCAGTAAACTCAGGCACCCAAGCAAGGCTATCACCAGACCAGTCACACTTGCCATCTGCGCCCTGCTCACCTCTATAAACTTCAGTTAAGCTACACGCTGCACCTTGGAATTCATCGTAGTAAAAATCTAAGTATTCCGCATTTGCAGTAATTTTTAGATCATCTGTTGCTTGCCAGATAAACTCTACATCAACACCTTTTTGAATTGATTTACCTGCATTACCTACGTTAAATCCAATAGAACCATTGAAAATCGACGTTTGTAGGTTGTCGTAAACACCATAAAAGGCTGCAACATTCAAGCGAACTGTTTCCCAGTCTGACTTAAAGCCCACTTCCCACGCTGATACACTTTCATCTTCAAATTCAGTATCTTCTGGCGTACCCGCTGAAGGTCCAGGTGATGTGCCAAGAGGGCTCGCTGTAACTGGGCCTTCATAAAGCGTATCAAAACCACCCGCTTTAGCACCATCGGCGTAATTTACATAACCCATAAAGTCATCAGAGAAATGATAACTAGCACTTGCTTGTAACATTAAGTGATCTTCTTCGCGTACCATATCTTGAAATTCATGCGGAGCACCCACAGACTTTAAAACCCCCCAATAACTAAACAATGCAGGCGTTAAACCAGCAAATGGGTGACCTTCAGGGTATGGCGCTTCATCGTACGTAGAACCATCAATATCAAGTAATCTTAAACCTTGTGTTGCAGTTTTAGTAATATCGGTATAACGAACACCAAGCGTTAAACTCAATTTATCTGTTGGATTGTAGTCAAATTGCGTAAATATCGCTTGCTGTTCAGTATTCTGCCTTAAATAGTTTGAACGAGAGAATGAACCAAACTCTAATGGGCTACCAATTAAATTACTTACATACGGCATATAAAAGTCAACATCAAAACCTGTATTAAAATCTGCATCTTGATAATAAAGGCCTGCCATAATGTTTAATTGGTCGTTTATTTCAGTATCTAAACGCAATTCTTGAGAAAACTGACTGTAATCTTCAGGTGTATTTGTCGACATAAAGTTTGCCGGTGTCATATCAACATCAAGCGTATGATAATAATCATAATTACTGTCAGCAGTAATTGACGTTAATGTCATGTCGTCGTTAATGTTCCAAACCACTTCCAACATGGTTTCGTCACTGTCGTTATAGTTACCCGACGGACCATTGTTAAAAATGCTTTGATCATTACCTGTGTACATTTCACCAGTACCAATACCAAATGGTGCCAAAGGCGAATCAGCTCTTGGTGTAAAGTCTGGATTAACATGAGCGTAGATAGCTAGGCTTTCACCGTGCTTTTCAAAGGTAGCTTGCTCATGGCGAAGGTAAATATTGAGCTCGTCATTTGGTTCCCATACGGCACTGATACGAAACGCTGAATCTTCATAAGAGTTTTCAACTTTACCCGTATAATGGTTAAATGCCGCACCACCATTTTGATCACGCCACTTACCCGCAAAGCGTACAGCTAATTCGTCTGTTACTGGTATATTTACACCGCCTAAAATTTGTGACTCTTCATATTCTGTTTCATATTTAACGGTAAAGTTACCATTTAGTTCATCACCAACTTCAGGACGCTTAGTAGCCATGCTTAACGCACCACCAACTGAGCTGTTACCGTAAATTGACACTTGTGGGCCCTTTAATACCTCCACACGCTCCATATCGAAGAAACCTGAACGCTGTTGATTCATACGACCACGGTATACACCGTCTACATATGTTCCTACAGACTGTTCAAATGACTGGTTATCACCTGATGAAACACCACGAAGTGATAAACGTGAATGGTTAGCTAGTTGTGGCTGTTCAAGACCTGGAACAAACTTAGCAAGGTCGTTAACACTGTGTACGCCCATGCCTTCCATATGTTCGCCTGTTACCGCGTTAACACTTGAAGGTACTGTTTGAACTGACTCTACTCTTTTACGAGCTGTTACTTGGATGACTTCTAAGCCAGATTTCTCTTTGGCTTTTTCAGCCTGCTCACCAGCAGCTTCTTCTGCGTACAAGCTGCCTGAAAATAAGAATGAAACCCCGATAGCCGCCGCTAAGCGACTTTTTACAAAAACATTGTTGGTTCTCATAACTTTCCCGATTGTTAATTTCACTTAAATTTATTGTTATCTTTTATCAATAGTAGAGTCCTTTATGCGAAATTCAGGTCATATTCTGCTATTTAATTGTCTTAAATATAGCTAACGTTTTAAAATTTGATAGAAAAGTAACTAAGTTTTGTAGGCTCATATCCAAAACGACATTCAAGCTAGACCGTTATACATTTGGGGCTTTGATAAGTTTCTTTAGAATCGTTCAATGCTTTATCAAGTAGGTAAAAAGACGTCAAATTAAGCAAAAATAAATTTATAATAAACCAAGTTCTCGTGCTTTTGAGGTAGCTTGATTTCTTCTTTTAACCCCTAATTTTGAAAATAAATTGCTTAAATGCCACTTAACTGTACTTTCTGACAAGCTTAGTAACGCACTAATTTTGCTATTAGTATGGCCTTTATTAATGAGGTGCAATAACTCTTCTTCTCGCTTGGTAAGTGGTTCAATTAGCCTATTATTTACTTCTTCGTATTGCGCCGCGTTAGCTTCAATACCAAAAGCGGCTAATAAAGATGCTATATAAAGTGCTAGTTTAGAGTTATAGTCATCTAAGGTTTGGTATAACTCTTTTAATAGCTCGCTAATCACTTCGCCTTCATCAACAAACGTCCGAACAAACCCTTCATTTTGGCCTTGAGCTACTAATTTAGTTAGCAGCCTTAATGCTTGTCTATGTTCATTGCTCTGCTTTAACGCAACTACTTTTAAAACTTCTAATTTTAATATGCGATAATGGCGATTAGGTTGCGACTGCTCGATTGCATCAGCTATTTGCTTTAACGCTTTCTTGTATTGCTGGTTTGCTAACAAAAGTCGAATGCTGGTAATAGTATCAGCCTCATTGTCTGCAGCGATTGAGCACTGCGCTTTTTTAACCACTAAATTTTCGCTACTAATACGTTCAGCAATGTCGTTTGCTAATATGACCTCACCATTATTAAGGTGGATCCTCACCAGCTCCCACCGCGCAATAGCCGAAAGTCGAGGTAAATGATCGGAATAACCTATCTGTTCAAGTGTCTCAATTACTTTAATAGCATCATTAGTATTATTTTTTGCCAAATGAATTCGCGCCAAGCATAAATAACTTACTGCTAACCATTCTGGTAACGCAAACTGCCTAATTAACGAGAGGTTTCTTGTAAGAATAGTTTCGCAGTCATCTAACTTATTCGTTTCATATAGTAAACTTGTATACGCTGGAAGTACGCCATAAGCATTTGCTGACTCAATAAAGTCTTGCTGATAAAAATCTCTAAGCCCTTGCTCAGCTACTGCGAGTGCTCTTTTAAGTTTTCCTTGCAATAATAGAGCAAAAGCTTGAACGGCATGAGCATAAGTTACGGTAAAAAAAACATTATCTGATGATTTGTTTTTACCCATAAATTGCGTTAACGCCAACGCATTCATACCATCAATTCTTGCATCTTCAAATTTTGCTTGGCTTAAATGGATGTACGCTTGAATATTATAAAAACCAATTCTAACCAATGAATGGTTACTAGGTTGATTATCAGCCAACAATGCTTGTACTACGTTTAGCGTCTCATCATTATTGTCAGACATTATGCTAAACGATATTTTTAAAGACGTAAAAATACGCTGCTGCTCTTTAGTTAACTTATTAGCCTTTTGCCACTCACTAATTTGAGAAATATCCTTCTCAACCAATAATGTGCGTTTATAAAATAAATCAGCCCATGTTTTTGCTAAATACAAATTAATATGTTGATTTAATAACTCAGAAGAAATGCTATTTGTCCAATCAGCTAATGTATTAAACTGCGCTTTTCTTAACATAGGTAGAGCAAAGTCATCCATCATTTGAGCGGCAAGTTCATTGGCATTACCAGCTATAGCATGCTCTATTGCTAATCTTGGCCTGTTATTTTCTTTAAACCACTTTGCCGCTTTAACGTGCAATGGCTCTACCTGTTCTGCATAATCTCGTTTTAATAGTTTAATTAAAAAGCTTGCAAACAATTGGTGATAACTTAACCAAGATTGTTGTTGATTGGTTGACTCAATCAATATCGACTCTTCAAGATCTTCATTTAGCATTGTCGCTGCTCTTCCAGCGGAAAAAGTGTCAGCTAATAAATGCTGGCAAAGTGGCAAATTAAACTCTGACAGAATTGATGTCTTTACTAAAAACTCTTGTTGTTCAGCAGATTTGTGGTTAAAAATGTTTTCAATTAAATAATCATCAAACAGCTCACTGGTAACTTTTCCGTCTACCGTCAGTTGACTAAGTTGCTCTGGTTGTTTGATCAAAAAAGTAGACAGCTTTAATGCTGCAGGCCAGCCATCGGTTAATTCATATAATTTGCATATTTGTTCTTCATTTAGTTGAATATCACCAAAACGAGAAAAATATACTTTAGTTTGCTCAAAGCTAAATTTTAGCTCCGATGTTGAAACCTCTATTAAGTTATCTGCTATTTTCAATTTTGACAAAGCAAGCTTTGGCGCAGTGCGAGAAGCAATAATAATTTGCTGATGACTTTTTAAATGATTAAGGGCGTCACTTAAAATACTTAACGTTGACGGTTCTGTTATTACGTCAAAATTATCAAGAAAAAGATAAAAAGGCTGTTCATTATCAGCAATAGCCGACAACAATACATTTAAGTCGTCAGTATTATGTGGGTTTTCTTTTGTAGCTACTTTACTCGAGCCCGATACTGATGCATTACTAGCTTCACTAACCACTTGCAATAAACGTGATATATCATTGTCAGCTTTTTCTAAATTAATCCAAATTGTGCGGGCTTTTTTTGCTTGTAACCAAGCAAGGTATTGTAAAAGTAAGGTTGTTTTACCATAACCAGCAAGCCCTTGCACTATCGCTACATTACGTAACGGTTTTGCAGTTAAATGCTGAACTAATTCTGTCTGCTCTATTAAATGTTTGGTAATTACTTTAGGAGTAAATTTAGCTGCAGAAATTTGCACAAAGCGCCCTATTATTCATAATTAGTAATGTAGATGCGTCAAAGTAATACGCATATGCTAGCCCTACATTATTGATATTATTATACATTGTAGTTCTTTTTTTAATGAACAGAAACATAGTATAAAGTAATTTTCTAACGAGTATTTTATGTTTACTAGATATAGCCCGCACAGACCATTTTTTTGCTTGTTAAGACCAGCATGCCCTAATCAAAACATCTATAGCTAAAAACTAGGATAGTTTTAATCGGCTATTAATACGCTTTTTAGCTTGATAGAAATATTATAAATGTAGTTTAAATAAAATTCATAAAAACAAGCATATTCAAACTATTGAATAAACTTTTGCTCTATTAACGGACAATTATTTTGAAAATTATTACATCATTAAAAATACTTGCTAGCAGTGCTTTGTTACTCTGTTTAACGACTCCTGTACATGCAACAGAAGATCCTTCACGCCCTAATGTATTAGCGATATGGGGAGATGATATAGGCATGGATAACTTAAGCGCCTATACCATGGGACAAGCAGGTCACTGGACACCAAATATTGACCGTATTGCTAAAGAAGGCGCAATATTTACTGATTACTACGCAGAAAACTCTTGTACTGCTGGTCGCTCTGCATTTATTCATGGCCAACATCCAATGCGTACAGGCTTAACCAAAGTTGGCTTACCTGGTGCTAAAGAAGGCGCTCGTGAAGATGATGTTACATTAGCAGGTTTATTAAAGCCTCTAGGTTACATGACCGCCCAGTTTGGTAAAAATCATTTTGGCGATCAAGACAGTCATTTACCTACAAACCATGGTTTTGACGAATTTTATGGCAACCTGTATCACTTAAATGCCGAAGAAGAGCCTGAACATGAAGACTATAACCGATTCATGACTGCGGAAATGAAGAAGCGTTTTAGCCCTCGCGGCGTTATTCATTCATTTGCTGATGGACGTATTGAAGACTCAGGTCCATTAACCAAAAAGCGTATGGAAACAGCCGACGAAGAGTTTTTAGCAGCCACCATAAAGTTTATGGAAAAAGCGCACAAAGCTAAAAAGCCATTTTTTGCATGGTTTAATGCAACTCGAATGCATATTTGGACACATTTAAAAGATGATGTTAAAGGTATCTCTAAACGTGGCGGCCTATATGGCGACGGCTTGGTAGAGCATGATCGTCACGTAGGACAATTACTCGATAAGCTCGATGAGCTAGGCATCAGTGGCAATACAATCGTTATTTACACAACGGATAATGGCGCAGAAAAGTTTTCTTGGCCTGATGGGGGCACAGTGCGCTTCCGTGGCGAAAAAAATACCACTTGGGAAGGTGGCTTTAGAGCACCTGCCATGGTTCGTTGGCCAAATAAAATAAAATCAGGTCAGATAGTTAACGAACTAACCGCTCATAATGACTGGTTACCAACGGTTATGGCTGCGGTAGGTAATACAAATATTAAAGAACAGTTAAAGAAAGGGGCAATATTTAACGGTCGTCAATATAAAATTCATTTAGACGGTTACAACATATTGCCACAACTAATTGAAGGTAAAAATACTACTGCTGACGATAATACAAACTGGCCTCGTAAAAACTTTATTTATGCAACCGATGGCGGCAAAGTTGCTGCAATTAGAATGGGCGACTGGAAATTATTATTCTTAGAGCAAAAATGTAAGGGTTGGGAAGTATGGGCTTGTCCTTTAGTGGCACGCCGTCTACCTTTAATTTTAAATTTACGCCAAGATCCATATGAAGAAGCACCAATAAATGCGGGAGGCTATGATAGATGGTCGGTAGATCACTTATTTACTGTTGCTCCTGCGGCAACAGAAGTAATAAAATTCTTACAAACATTTAAAGAATTCCCGCCATCACAAGCACCAGCCGACTTTACCTTTTCAACGGTTGTTGAAAAAATGAAAATTTGGGAAAACGTGACATATAAATAAAAATCACAAAAAAAAAAGCAAGAGTTAATACAGCTCTTGCTTTTTCGTTCTACACTAAAATAAAAGCTTAGTTATGTAATTCATTAAAAACCATGTATTTATACACACTTTTGGCATTACAAATAAACTAATAACACCATTACCAATAAAGAATAAATATGGCCGAAAACATATTAGCTCAAATTAAAGCGCTTCAGTCAGAAGTAAACCAGTCAATTTTAGGGCAAGAAAAGCTCGTTAATGCCTTAATAATTGCATTGCTGACCAACGGCAACGTACTGCTTGAAGGATTACCTGGTACCGCTAAAACCCGCTCTATTCGCACCTTGGCTAAAGTGCTTGAAGCTAAGTTGGGGCGTATTCAATTTACGCCCGACTTGTTACCATCAGACGTTACAGGCACAGAAATGTTCCAAGATATCGATGGTAAAACTGATCTCTCCTTTAAAGAAGGGCCTATATTCAATCAATTAGTTCTAGCCGACGAAATCAATAGAGCTCCTGCAAAAGTACAAGCGGCATTGCTTGAAGCAATGGAAGAAAGACAAGTTACTGTGATGGGGAAAAGCTATCAATTACCTGATCTATTTATGGTATTGGCCACACAGAATCCAATAGAGCAAGAAGGTACCTACCCTCTTCCTGAAGCACAAATCGATCGTTTCGCGCTAAAAATTCAAATCGACTACCCTGATGATGAACAAGAATTATCAATAATTCGTTTAGTGCGCTCAGAAGAAGGTAACAAACAACAAGCGCCTATCAAAATACAACAAAGTGTTGTTTTTGATGCTCGTCAACAAGTATTAAACATACACATGAGTGAAGCGGTAGAAAAGTACATTGTCGCAATAGTGATGGCGACTCGTAAACCAGAACGCTACCCAAATAGCAATTTAAAAAACTGGATAGCAGTTGGCGCTAGTCCTCGCGCTAGTATCATTTTAGACAGGTGTTCACGAGCACAAGCATTCTTAAATGAAAAAGACTATGTAGATCCCGATGATGTTAGACAAGTAGTTTGTGACGTCCTCAGACATCGAATAAACCTAAGTTATGAAGCGCAAGCTGACGGAATAACTTCTGACGATGTTATTAACGAAATAATTAAGCAAGTCGCTGTCGTATAAACCAAGCCAATGAAAACAGTTAAAGCAATTGATGAACGCATACAAATAACGCTAAAACAACTTATGCGTTTAAAACACGACGCTCATGGCTTTAGCTTTTTATCTAATCAACCATTAAAAAGTAAATTAATGGGTCGTAAACGCTCTACCATTAGGGGAAGAGGTTTGGACTTCTCCGAGTTAAGAGATTATCGCCCAGGAGACGATATAAGAAATGTTGACTGGCGTGTCACTAATCGTATGGGCAAGCCCTATGTGCGCCTTTATTGTGAAGAAAAAGACCGACCTGTCATGATCATTGTCGATCAACGTTCAAATATGCACTTTGGCAGCCAATGGAAAATGAAGTCAGTTTTAGCAGCTGAACTTAGTGCGTTAATTGCATGGAAGGCATTAGATGAAGGTGATCGTGTTGGCTTTATTATATTGTCAGATCAACGTTACATTGAATGTGAACCAACTAGAAGTCATACAAAGTTTCAACAGTATTTAGCATTAATAGTTAAGTTTAATCAAATAATAAACAGTAACAGTGCCCAAACCAACAAGCCCATTTCAATGGCTGGCTTACTCAAAAAAGCTGAAAAGTTTATTACTCACGATTACTTGCTAATAGTTATTTCAGATTTTATTGACCCGCAGGCATCAATAATACCGAGCCTTGCAAAACTAACTCAGCACAACGACATTATCGCCTGTTACGTTTATGACCAACTAGAGCATGATATTCGCCCGCTAGAAAACCTAGTGTTAGGAGATGGCGAATACCAATTACAACTGTCAGCTAATAAAAAAGGTCTAACAGAAAAGTTTAATCACTATACCGAACAGAAGTTGTCTAACATGCAAACAACGTTTGCTAAACACAATATTCCATTATTGTCTTTTTCAACAGAATTTAACGTTGCTGGACAAGTTCGTAAACACCTAGGGGCAGCTTAATGTTAGATGCCTCATCAACAATCAATCAAAGTTTTGGCAATTTAGCATTGACCAACTTTAATGAGGCTCCAATGCCAGAAACCTTACCAATTTTACCTTTTGCCCCAGGGTGGAGCTACCTTGCAATAATATTTATTACTTGGTTAATAATCTTTATTATTCAAAAATTAATTTATCAAATTAATAACCACTATCGAAAAAGTGCACTATTGGCTTTAGCTGAACTAGCAAACTCTTCGTTAACCGAACAAGCGCGACTATATCAACTAGCAGAGCTAATAAAAGGAACTGCTCTTTATATTTTCCCTCGTGAAATTATTGCGCGACAAACAGGAAAAGATTGGTTTAATTTTTTAAATACTCATAATAAAAAACAAGTATTTGATAGTAATGCCCACCAACTATTAGGTGATAACCTATACCAAGTACCAAAAGAAGCGTGCACAGAGAAACAGTGGCACTCATTAATAGAACAAACCAAACTTTGGATCCAGCAGCATCCTTACGAAGGAGTGAATCCCGTCATAAAACCTTTTAGCTTATTAAACTTAGTTAAGAGCAAGTAACCTAATGCTTGAATTTGTATTCCCTTGGCTATTTCTTCTTCTACCGTTACCTCTGTTGCTACGCTTTCTTCCAGAATACCTACAACAAAATCAAATGGTTAAAGTACCATTTTTCAATAAGCTCATCGAAATATCAGGTGATAAAGCCAAGCTAGGGGCAAAAACACAACAGCCAAGCCGGTTACAAAAGTCTGTTTTGATCATTTCTTGGTTGCTTTTTGTATTAGCTGCTGCAAAACCTCAATGGTTGCAAGATCCAATAGTACAAACAAAATCAGCAAGAGATCTAATGGTTGCTGTTGATGCTTCAGGGTCAATGGCAACAACTGACTTTAAAGTGGCAAGTGATAATACAGTTGACCGACTAACCATGGTTAAGTCAGTGCTAAAATCTCTTGCTATGGAGCGTAAAAACGATCGTTTAGGTTTAATTGTATTTGGCTCTGCAGCCTACCTTCAAATGCCTTTTAGTGAAGACCATGCAACTTGGTTAACTTTACTCAATGAAACTGAAATTGCAATGGCGGGCCAAAGTACGGTAATTGGTGACGCCATAGGTATTGCAATTAAGCACTTTGAAGAAAGTGAAACAAAAAACCGAGTACTTATTTTACTGACCGATGGTAATGATGCAGGCAGCAAAGTACCACCAATAGACGCTGCAAAAATAGCTGCTAGCTACGGCGTTAAAATATATACAATTGCGCTTGGCGACCCAGCAACGATTGGCGAGCGAAAACTCGATAGTAAAACCTTAAAGCGCATCGCTGAGCTAACTGGTGGAAATTTTTATCATGCGATGGACACCAGCCAACTTAGTCAAGCTTACCTAAATATTGCCCAACTTGAACCGCAAACATATGACTCTATATCATTTCGCCCTAAACAAAGTATGCATCATATCCCTTTGATTACCTTAGTTATTATGAATTTATGTATGGTAGTGTATATACGTTCAAGAATAAAAGTTAAGGTGCCCTATGATCAGTGACCTGGCTTACTCGCAACTACTACAAAACTTTCACTTTTTAAGGCCATGGTGGGCATTGTTGATCCCGATACTCTGGTTATTGTTATCGAACAAAAACTCGAAGAAAAATGAAGACCAGCAAGCTAAAAAGGTTTTTGCTCAGCACATTTATCAAGAACTAACAGCAGAAGCTGGAAGTATCAGAAAAATATCTCCCTCAATTGTTGCATGGGTTGTAATGCTGCTAATTACCGTGATTTTAATGGGCCCAAGTTGGCAACGCCAGCCTTCTCCTTTTCTACAAGACAGCTCTGCTCTATTCATATTGCTTGATACCAGTAACTCCATGAATAGTGTTGACATTCAGCCTTCTAGACTTGAGCGAGCTAAACAAAAAGTATCAGATCTTCTCGCTGAACGCCCTGAAGGTTATACCAGCTTAATTGTCTATTCAGGCAGTGCTCACTCAATATTACCGTTAACAAACGATCACAATATATTAAGAAACTACTTGTCAGCTGTTACAACCAAAATAATGCCTCAGCAAGGAAAGTCTGTAGCTAATGCGTTAACTTTAATAAAACAAGCAACCATCAGCGACGATACACCCGTTACCGTTTTACTTATAACCGATGACATCACCGAACAAAGCCAACAGGCATTAACACGCTTTTCTGAACAACACCGCTATCAAATGTTAATTTACGGCATCGGCTCTACGAATGAAGAGCTTAGCGCAAAAGGTTTAACGCTTCCTTCATTAAACAATCAAAAGCTTAGTCGCATTTCAGATGAAATAGACGGTTTTTATCTGTCGGCAACAATTAATAAACAAGACATTCACCAACTAGTCAGTAGAATCAAAAGCTTTTATAACCCAATAAATGACAAACATATCCCTTGGGTTGATAGCGGTTATTGGCTTGTTTTTCCCGCAATGTTACTTTATTTACTGTGGTTTAGACGAGGCTGGACGATTCGCTGGTCAAGTTTTATTGTTGTACTTTGCTTATCACTACCAAGTACTCAAGGCCAAGCTGCTGAAAACAGCTTTGCTAATTTTTGGTTAACTCCTAACCAACAAGGACAACTATATTTTTATTTGAAAGATTATAAAACCGCTGCTGAGCGATTCGAAAATACGATGTGGAAGGCCACCTCTTATTACCTAAACGAAGACTTTGACCTCGCAATAGAATACTTTTCAAGAATAGATAGCAATGATGCCAAATTACGTTTAGCAAACGCCTACGCTCATGCAGAAAAATACTATGCTGCTGAGTCTATTTATCAATCGTTACTTGCCGTTTTCCCTAATAACCAAGCAATCATTGAAAACTTAGCGGCTGTGCAAAAAATAATTAAAGCTCGAGAGTCGTTATCTGAACATCAAAAACAAGAGCAAAATGAACGTTCAGATGATGAAACAAGTGATCAATTTAAACAGGCAAAAGGTAAACAAATAAAAACGAATCAACGTAAGCAAGAAGTTCAGCAATACAGTGCAGAACAAATACTAAAGAATGAGCAACTTGCCAAAATGTGGATGGAAAATCTACAAAAAAATCCGAGTAAATTTTTAGCAAACAAACTGCAAATACAAGTGAATAAGCAAAAACTATTAGGGAGTAGCAATGAGTAAAGCTAAATTACTTGCTCTTTTTTTGCTACTGCTACCTTATTCATTAGCACATGCAGCAACAACTATTGACGATTTAATCAGACAAAATGAGCTACAAGTATCTATTGAAGTTGTAAACGATAGACCTGTGATAGTTGGTCAAGAAGTAACGATAAAACTGCGAATTGCAACATCCACTTGGTTTAAAGGGTCGGTAACATTCACTTTGCCAGAAATTGATAACGCCATTGTTATCCAGCGCAGTAATTTTGGCCTAAATAGTAGCGAACACCTCAATGGTAAACGGTGGACGGTGCATGAAAAAGAGTTTTCGATATTTCCGCAACAAGCAACTAACTATATGGTTCCTGAATTTGAAGTTAGCATGAAAATTCATGTTATTGGTCAAGGTGATATTGAAGGAATCATACTAACTAACCCTATAGTCTTCAGCGCCTTAGTACCAAAGCAATTGCAAAATAGTCTTGATGAAAACAGCCAATGGTGGGCAGCTAATCACTTGGCTATTAAACAAGCTTGGGATAAAGATTTAACACAGTTATTGCCTGGTGATGCTGTCACTCGCACTATCACCATTGAAGCAGACGGCTTACTTGCCATGATGCTACCTGAAATAAACCACAATACCATTCATGGTTTACCTCATTACTTATCGACACCAGAGCTTATCGACAACAACAACCGAGGCAACAAGCTTGCAACGCGCATTCAAAAGTTCACTTATATCGTTGAGCAGCAAGGAAAAGTGGTTATTCCAAAAATCAAACTTGCTTGGTGGGACAATAACGCTCAAACCCTTAAACATGCACAACTTGATTCACAACCAATAGCCATCGGCTCACTTACTGTTGGGCAACAGTTTCAGTTGTATATAACTAAAAACCTAACCATATTTTTTTACCTATTATGTGCTCTATGCTTACTTATTGGTTATTTAGTTTTTATTAGAAAAAGAACTAATAATTCAAATCAAGATAAACACCGAACAAAAAAGATCAAAGCTCAGCTAAAACAAGCGATAAAAAGCAATGACCACAAAAGCTTTATAAAATGGGCTTATATTTACTTAGACACTGTTACTAAGTCTAACAACATAAATCTATTAACTAAGGAACTCAGCAGAGAAGAAAATTCGGCAACTAGTTCATTATTTGAAAGCGTTTTTTCGCCAGTATCTTCAGATAAACAAACTGATCGGCTCTCAAAAAGCTATCTCAAGGCGTTAAATAAAAATAGTAAAGTAATAACAAAACCTAAAACACCAAACATTAACCCTAAGGGTTGATCTATCTACTGAAGTAATAAAGATCATGAACATAACAACGCAATACATCGATTTAAATAGCGGCAAAGTTTTCGTAAAAATATGGACACCAGAATCTATAGAAAATAAAGCGCCTATTGTGCTATTACACGATTCACTTGGTTCAGTAAATCAATGGAAAGACTTCCCTCTTCAACTAGCAACTAAATTATCTAGACAGGTTATTGCCTACGACAGACTTGGTTTTGGGAGTTCAGACGCTAGAGAGCAATTACCATCTCTTAACTTTATAGAAGAAGAAGGCTTAGTTTACTTTCCTCAAATCAAGGCTAAATTAGGTTTAACAGAATATTTAGTACTTGGTCATAGTGTTGGTGGTGCAATGGCTATTAACATTGCCGCACAAGATAAGGAATGTTTATCAATTATAACCATTGCCGCACAAGCATTTGTTGAAGATCTTACAATTAGCGGTATTGAGCAGGCAAAATCTGTCTTTCAACAACCTCAGCATTTCGAGAAACTAGTTAAGTGGCATGGTGATAAAACGCGATGGGTAATAGATGCATGGACAGAAGTTTGGCTAAACCCTGAGTTTCGCACTTGGCAACTAACAGTAGCAAGCAAAATTACTTGTCCAGTACTAGCATTACATGGTGAAAAAGATGAATATGGCTCTGTCGCTTTTCCAAGCTATATAGTTGAACAATCCACAGGTCAAGCTCAACTGAATATTATTCAAAGCTGTGGTCATATGCCCCATAAGACCCACACGAAACAAGTACTATTAGCAATAGATGATTTTATTAATGATCTTTCTTAACTCAAGAAGACGAAGACATTAAAACGAACTCAATATAAAAGCCCTATAGCTCATTAAAGTAACTATAGGGCTTTCTCAATCAGCTGGTTCAAGCAAACTCACGGTTTTAAGCGTTATCTTCTAAAATCATATCTGCTGCTTTTTCACCGATCATAATAGTAGGTGCGTTGGTATTACCTGAGGTTACCGTCGGCATAACAGACGCATCAACAACACGAATACCTTCTAAACCGTGTACACGTAATCGCTCATCAACAACAGCCATATCATCATTACCCATTTTGCATGAGCCAACAGGGTGATAGGCGTGAGAAGCTTCTCTTCTTAGGTATTCTTCAATTTCTTGATCTGTATTGAGCGGTACATCAGGCTTTAATAAACAATCACGATGCTCGTTAAAGCCGTCACTATTAAGTATATCAAGCAAACGCTTCACCCCTTCTCTTAAGTCTTTCATATCATCAGGATGTGATAACAAATTTAACTTAATGTTAGGAGGAGTCATCGGGTTACTGTCTTTTAATGTTAACTCGCCACGACTTTTAGGATTTGATGTATTAATAATTACACTATACCCCCATTTGGTCATGATTTTATAATCACGACAATGATCACGGTAAGCTAACGGCACAACGTGTAATTGCGCATCTGGACGTTCTTTTTCTGGTGAAGTTTTAATAAAGCCACCTGCCGCAGTTGGTGGACTAGCTAACCACCCTTTACCTGCTAACGCATATTTAAACAGAGCGATGGTTGATTTAATTGTTCCCACGAGATTAAGTGCTATACCTGACTTCTTCTTACTTTTCACCACTAAAATAACGTCAGGATGATCATGTAAATTTTTGCCAACACCTGGTAAGTCATGAATAACTTCGATGCCTTTTTCTTCCAGTTCTGCTTTAGGACCTATGCCTGATAGCATCAACATTTGCGGAGAATTAAAAGTACCGCCACAAACTAATACTTCTTTTGCAGCTTTTACGGTAACCAATTTACCGTCTTGCATATATTCAACACCGACCGCTCGTTTGCCTTCAAATAATATACGTTGAACCTGAGCACCTGTTTCAACGGTTAAGTTACTGCGCTCCATTGCAGGATCTATATAACAAGCTTTAACGCCAGCGCGTTTGCCATCTTTCACCGTAAATTGATAATAGCCAATACCTTCTTGATAATCGCCATTAAAGTCTTCATTCATTTTATAGCCTTTTTCAAGGCCTGACTTTATAAAGCCATTATAAACATCAAAACTTTCATCACCATTACTAACTTCTAGCGGACCACCAACACCGTGGTACTTATTTTCACCACGTTCATTGTTTTCTGCTTTTTTAAAGTAAGGTAGTACATCATCATAAGCCCAGCCTTTGTTGCCCAGGCTTTCCCAATGATCGTAATCTTCCTTACAACCACGAATGTACACCATGCCGTTAATACCACTAGAGCCACCTAGCATTTTGCCGCGTGGTTGGTATTGTGTGCGATTATTCATCGACTTATCCGCCAATGTATTATAACGCCAGTTGATGGTATTTATTTTAAAGTCTTGAATAAGTGCAGCAAAAGCACCTGGCGTTGAAACCAACTTATTGTTACCAGCACCACCAGCTTCTAACAAACATACTTTATTGTTCGGATCGGTTGATAAGCGATGTGCTAACACGCCCCCAGCTGAACCGCCACCAATAACAATATAATCAAACATCTTTAATTCCTGTTGTAATAGTGTTGATGATTTACTGACGAAGTAACCATTTTAAAATAGGACGCAAAAAGCCTTTATCGTACGGCGGCGCAGTGAATTTTCCAGGATAAAATTTGCCACGTTTCAGCACTGTTTTCGCCTTGCTCATCGCTTTAAAACCTTCATGACCGTGATAGTGACCAATACCAGAATCACCAACACCGCCAAAAGGTACATCGTCACAAAGTGCATGTGAGACAACTTCATTAATACTCACACCACCCGAATGTGTATGATTTAAAATGTAGTCTTGTGTAGTTTTATCAAAGCTCATGATATAAAGACCAAGCGGACGACCACCTTGATTAATATAACTAACAGCTTCTTCTACTGATTTATAGCCTTTAATTGGTAAAATTGGACCAAAAATTTCTTCCTGCATCACAATCATATCTTCAGTAGCATTCAACACTAAATGCGTCGGCATCATACGAGTTTTTGGATCTGGTTCCTGACCGTTAGCAGATATTACTGTTGCTCCTTTGGCTTTGGCATCAGATAGTATTTCTTGTAAACGTTGAAAATGACGTTCAGAGTGAACACTTGAATGATCTGTTGTAGAGCTAAACGCAGGAAACATCTCTTTGAAACGCTTACAGTATGCATCTACTACAGCTTGCTCTTTACCTTCAGGACATAATATATAATCTGGTGATAAACAAATTTGACCTGAATTAGCACATTTACCATAGATAAATCGACTTACAGCATCGTCAATGTCCATATCTGGACAAACAATCACTGGACACTTACCACCTAACTCTAAAGTTACCGGTACTAAGTTTGCAGAAGCTGCGCGCATAACATGGCGACCTACTGCTGTTGAGCCAGTAAACATTAAATGGTTAAACGGTAATGCAGAAAAGCGAGCAGATGCCTCTGCTTCTCCATCAAAAATTGACACTAGTGAATCATCAAACGCTTCGGCAATAATTTTCTTAGCGACTTTGTTAGTTTCAGGGTTGAACTCAGACATTTTTATCATGGCAGAGTTGCCGGCAGCAAGCGCGGTAACCAAGGGACCAAAAGTAACAATTATAGGGCCATTCCACGCACCAATAATGCCAACTACACCAACTGGTTGATACATTAATTCAACCTTTGCAGGTCGCACTAATAAGTCCGTATGGCGAGTTTCAGTTTTCATCCACTTTTTAAGGCGCTTAACGCAGTAATCAATGTTATTAATGTTAGGTAAAACATCTAACAACAAAGTTTCTTCAGGGCTTCGGCGACCAAAGTCTTTATTTAGTGACTCAATCAACTCATCTTGGTGGGCTAATAAAGACTTCCTTAAACGCTTTAATCGTGCAATACGCTCATCTGCTGAAGGCATAGGATTTGCTAAATAAGCTTGCTGCTGTTTTTTCAGCTGCAATGCAAATTCACAAGCTTGATCTTCAACTACCACTTGCTCTTGGGCTGACATAATATCTCTCCCCTAAACCTTAGCCAACGGCTCTGTCTGAGTTTTCCCAATACTTTTTACGTACATCTTTCCTTAACACCTTACCAACGACAGTAAGTGGTAATTGGTCAACAATTACTATTGATTTTGGTGACTTATAACTACCTAATGACTCTTTAACAAAAGCAATTAGCTCTTGCTCTGACACCTGTTCACCTTCTCTTAGCATAACCTCGGCATGAACAGCCTCACCCCATTCTTCATGAGGAATGCCAACAACTGCTGACATAAAAATTGCGTTATGAGCATTAATTGCCGCTTCAACTTCAGTGGCATAAATATTGAAGCCACCAGAAATGATCATATCTTTTTTACGATCTACTAAGTAAATATAGCCATTTTCATCTTTATAGCCCATATCACCTGATTTCCAATAGCCGTCATAAAACTCTTCTGCTGTTTTTTCAGGGTTGTCTAAGTAGCCTAAACAAACACCACGAGAGCGTAGCCAAAACTCACCTATTTCTCCTCTTTTTACGGGCTCGCCATCATCGTCCATAATTTCAACTTCAACACCAGCAGTTACACGACCTGCTGAAGACAAGTGCTTATCGTCACCATTTTCACATAAATGATCAGATTTACTTAATGAAAGCGCGATAGCAAAATGCTCAGTTGAGCCATAAGCCTGAATAAAAATATTACCGAATTTTTTCTGTAACAGTTTTAGTTTTGCAGGGCTCATCGGCGCAGCGCCATAATACATATTTTGCATGGTTGAAAAGTCAACATCTTGCACTTCTGGGATCTCAAGCATACGATAAAGTATAGTTGGTACAAGAAAAGCGTGAGTTGATTTTTCTGTCTCAATGGTTTGACAATATTTCACCAAATCAGGTTCATTTAAAGTAATGTTACAACCACCACTAAAGAATGTAGGCACTAAGAACATACCACTACCATGACTAATTGGCGCAATATGTTGCATTCTAGTATTGGTATCAAAGCAAGCTTCATCTAACGCATACAAAGTATCGCGTAAACCTAGCCAATTATCAGCACAATACACCGCTGGCTTACCTTTACCTGTCGTACCACCTGTAAAACGAATGATAGATTGATGCTCTCTATCATCAATCTCCATATTTGGATTTTCATCAGATACCTGCGCTAACAGATCCCATAAATAAAACAGGTTGTCATTACCTTCAAACTCAGAAGGAATTGGATCCATACAAACCACTTTAATGCCATGCCCAATTAGCATTTCTAAGTGCGTTGCTAAGTGCATATTCTCTATAAATACAACTTTAGGTTTAGAATATTCTATTTGCCATTCATGCTCAGCAATAGCATCGCGTGAGTTAGTAAAAGCCCCAGTAAAATGTGATTTAAAAATAGTAGGGAAATGAAATAACGCCATGTTGTCGTTATCTAAAATATTAACAAAGCGATCATTTCTTTCCATGCCAAACGTCGTCGAAAGCATGTTCACTATTTTATTAGTTACTAAATGAAATTCTCGATAAGTAAAACGGCGGTCACGTTCTACGTTAACTATTGCTTCCAAGTCTCCCCATTTATCAACAATACTTTGGAATTGGCTGCTAAAATTAACTTTCATCTCTAACTCTCTTAATAATTATAATGTTCTAATTTCATGACTATAAGTAAACTGTCTTTGAGCTCAATTATCAGGTCAAAATTGGCAAACATGCAGTTAAGTATTTACTCTAAAGTAGGCATCTTTTAATACAAAAGAACAAATACAAGAAGATGTAGAATTTTAAAAGGAATAAAAAGAGGCTAAAAGCGAGGACATTCCAAGTCAATTAGCCTACAGAGGAGAAATGCACTTACCAGTGCGAGGTTAAGTATTCGTATTTACTTGTTCAGCGAATTTAAAATTTCTGCTGTATGTTGCCCAACGTTAGGAATTTCACCAATACAAGGCTGGCTAACACTAAACTTAGGCGCAGGTGTTGGCTGTAAATATTGACCTTCACCTGTATAACAGCCACGCGCCTTAATATGCTCATGCTCAGCTGCTTCTGGAATAGATAAAACAGGTGCATAACAAGCATCAGTTCCTTCTAAAATATCGTTGCATTGTGCTTGAGTTTTACTTGCAAAAAATGCCGCCATTTTTGCTCTTGCTTGAGGCCACAACTTTTTATTGTTCTGCTGAGCAAAGTCATCATCATCAGCAAAGCCACACAATGTAACTAATTCTTTATAAAAATTAGGCTCTAACGCTTGAACTGAAACATATTTCCCGTCAGCACATTGATAAGTATTGCACCAATGAGATCCTGCGCCGAAAAAGTCTTGCCCTTTTTCTTCACGTAGCAACCCCTGCGCCCTAATACTGGTTAACAACCCCATGCTATAAATGGTGCCGTCACAAATAGCTGCATCAATCACCTGCCCTTGGCCAGTGTTTTGTGCATATAAAAGCGCTGAAGTTATACCAATGACCAATGGTAAGGTGCCACCACCAATATCGCCCACTAAGGTTGGTGTTGGATATGGTGCATCGTCAGGTAAACCGCCATAATGCAAGGCTCCAGTAATTGATACATAGTTGATGTCATGGCCAGCATTTTTTGCTAAAGGTCCTGTTTGCCCCCAACCAGTCATACGACCATATACGAGTTTTGGGTTGCGCTGATGACAAACCTCCGGTCCAAGCCCCAACTTTTCAGTAATGCCTGGGCGAAACCCTTCAATTAACACGTCTGATTGCTCAACAAGCTTCAATACTGTTTCAACATCATCAGGATTTTTTAAGTCTAGTGCAATCGACTTTTTACCACGCTTAAAAAATGAAGCATCTTTATTGCTATCTAAATCAATACCAGCGTTAGGGTTAGCCGTTTTACGTTCAATTAAAATAACCTCAGCCCCAAAGTCAGCTAGTATCATACCAGCTGCCGGACAGGGCCCTAAGCCAGCCAACTCAACAACTTTTATACCGTTTAGTGGTCCCATTTCATTTTCTCCACGTTATAATACCAATTAAATTAAATATTTGATCATTCAGCGAGAGTTAAAAGGCTTAGAGGCAAGGCATTGGTTGCAGGTAATGGTTATTCCCTTATCAAAATCAATAACGCAAGCATATAAGCCTTTTAAACTCGCCCTTCGGGAGCTTGTCAGGAGAGTAATAACTTTACAAATTGCTTTAGTGGAGAATGCTACACCTGCATCAATTTGCTTTGTTCTAACTCCCCTGACACAGCTCTGAACTGACTAAATATTTAATGCAATTGGTATAAAAGCACCTTAAAGGTGCTTTAATAACTTATTAAGAACTTACTTAGCTTGCATCACTGTAGCGCCATCTAATCGGACAATACGACCATTCATATAGCCATTTTCAAATAAGAAAGAACAAGTATGTGCAAACTCTTCCATTTCACCCATACGTTTAGGCGCTTCACACATTTCTACAAGTGAATTAACCACTTTTTCACCTAGCGACTTAACCATAGGCGTACCAAATAAACCTGGTGCAATTGAATTTACACGAATACCGTAACGGGCTAATTCTCGTGCAGCTGGAATATTCATACCATTAACTCCGGCTTTTGAACCTGAATATGCACTTTGACCAATTTGCCCTTCAAAAGCTGCCCCCGATGAAATGTTTATAATCACTCCTCGTTCACCTTTTTCGTCTGGCTCATTCTTTGCCATTTGTTCAGCACATTTAGCCATCACATTAAATACACCACATAAATTAACGTTAATTACCGTAGCGTATTTTTTTAGGCTTGAAGCAATACCTTCTTTATCTAAAATTTTACACGGTAGTGGAATACCAGCCGCATTAACGTCACCGTGAATTGCACCGAACTTATCCATTACAGCAGCAATCGCAGCATCTATACTTTCTTCACTTGTTACATCAGTTTGGCAAAAGATAGCCTTATCTTCCCCAAGCTCAGCCACGGTCGCATTGCCTGCGTCTTCATTTAGGTCAAACAAGGCAACTTTAGCGCCCTTTTCTGCTACTAAATATTCTGCTGTCGCTTTACCTAAGCCAGAAGCGCCACCTGTTATAACAACAACTTTATCTTGCAAATTCATGAACTTTCTCTCAAATTTTTATACACATGCTGGTTAACTTGCAGTAACCAACGATAGAATTATTTAAATGCTTGAATACCTGTTAACAAGCGAGCAATTAACAACTGCTGAATTTCTGTAGTCCCATCAGGAATTGGTCCAACAATCGCTTCACGAGCTAAACGTTCAACAATAAATTCTTTAGTAACACCATTACCACCGTGTATTTGCACAGCATCACGACAAGCAGTAACCGCTATTTCAGTACCGTACCATTTCGCCATTGAGCACTCTTTGTCACAACGAATACCATTATCAATCATGTCAGCAGCACGTAAAGTTAATAGTCGAGCCGCATCAATTTCAGTTGCCATTTTAGCAATTTTAAGTGCAATTAGCTGGTGACCCGCAATCTGTTTGCCATGCTGTGTACGCTCTTGACTATATTTAACAGATTCTTCCAGCGCACGACGAGCAATTGAATAACCCCAAGCCGCCATATGACAACGAGCACGTTCAAACGTTACCAATGTATTTTTTAATCCATCACCTTCTTTGCCAACCGTATTCGCTACAGGCACACGAACATCAGCAAGGAAAATTTGAGAAGTTGACTGGCTGTTTAACGCCATTTTTTCAATTCCCTTAACTTCTAAACCTGGTGTGTCGGCAGGAATAGCAATATGCGTTAATTCACCTTCGCCTGTTTTACAGGTACAAACGAATATATCCATATGTTCGCCATTTGAAATCCAAGTTTTTTCGCCATTAATAACCCACTCATCGCCATCTTTTACCGCACGAGTTTTAACAGCAGCTACATCTGAACCCACATCTGGTTCAGAAATACCAATAGAAATAAACTTCTCACCCGAAATTAAACCTGGTACATACTCATCAATGATATGTTGAGGAGCATTATTAATTAACAAATCAATACCTGCTACGTTAATTAACCCAGTAAGCGCGAGATCTAATGAACCTACCGCAACTTCTTCCCAAATTAAAAGATGCGTTTTCCAGTCCATTCCATAGCCACCACTTTCTTCTGGGTGTGGAGCACTGATATAGCCAAATTCAGATAATTTACTGCTCCACTTTACCAATTGTTCTTTGCTAAAGTGGCTTTCACCGTGAGCTCTAATTTCTGGTTCAATCTCGTTTTGTACGAATTTACGAACCGACTCAACGGCCATTTCTTGTTCTTCAGTCATTTGGAAGTTCATTATTTATTCCTCATTACATTAATCTTTTACAAGGTCGATACTAGCCACTTAATAAAATTAAGCTTTTGCTAAAATGTTAATTGACACAGCGCCTTCTTCAATACCTACTAACCCACCGCTGTTTTCATGTACCGCATGTTTAGCACCAACAACCTGACGAGCACCGGCTTCACCACGAAGTTGAACAACAAGCTCATGAATTTGACCAAGCCCTGTCGCACCTAGCGGATGACCTTTAGACTCTAAGCCACCTGATGGGTTAATTGGAATGCGGCCTCCAATTGTAAAGTCACCATTTTCTGCAGCTGGTCCAGCTTCACCAAAACCAACTAAACCAAGGTTTTCAGCATGTAAAATTTCACCCATTGCTGTTGCATCATGAACTTCAGCCACGTCCATATCTTGTGGACCAACACCCGCTATTTCATAGGCTTCTTTTGCCGCTAAATGCTCACAGTGCTGATCCCACTGATCAGCTGGTCGGCTAGTAGCGCTGCGAATAACAGCAGCAAGTACTCGAACAGCGCGCTTTTCGGCATTTAATTTTTTCAGCCCTTCTTCATTACAAACCACAACCGCTGCCGCACCGTCTGAAATAGGTGCACACATAGGTAAAGTTAAAGGGTAAGTAATTGGTGGAGCTGCCATTACTTCATCAATCGTATAAGGGTCTCTAAATTGCGACAATTCATTATGAACTGAGTGCTGGTGGTTCTTAGCGCTCACTGCCGCTATTTGTCTTTGAGTTGTACCAAATGTTTTCATATGGTTACGACAAAAAGCTGCATATACATCCATAAACACACTATAAGGGCGCTCTGAGGTTGTACCTGGTGGCACTTCAAAACCTTCAGCAGGCTTTAATAAAGTTTTAAGGTTTTGCTCTGGATTGCTCACATCCCATGCACCATCAAATACAGAGAACATCTTAGCTTTGTCGGCTACATTCATCTTCTCTGCGCCAACAACTAGTGCAATATCACATGCACCTGATTTAAGCATTTGGTTGGCTAGATAAAAACCTGAACTACCTGAAGCACAAGCATTCTCAACATTAAAGATAGGGATACCTTCAATACCATTTTTACTTAAGTAAACTTGTCCGGGTACCATACCCTGACCATGTAAATGGCCTTGAGTACAGCCAGTGAAAAATGCCGTTCCAATTTCGTCTTTATCACAACCAGCATCAGCAAGTGCTTTTTCAATTGCTTCGCCAGTCAAACTTTCTAATGTACGTTCGATGTGTCGACCAAACTTAGTCATGCCAACACCTGCGATATAAATATTACTCATGTTCTTGGTTCCTATTATTAGCTTAATTAAGCAACTCTTGCTATTTGCCGATAAATTGCGGTTTACGTTTTTCAGAAAACGCAGTTAAGCCTTCGGTAAAGTCGTATGAACGCATATGCTTTCTTAACAATACTTGCTCATGCTCTAATGCTGCATCTCTCGATTTATCTAAAGCTTGATTAGCCACTTCTTTCATACGACGAAGTGCAATTGGGCTTTTTGAGGCAATTTTGAGTGCAAGTTTTTGTGTTTTATCTTGTAGCTCATCATCATTTGTAACTACGTTAACAAAGCCATATGTTTTCATTTCTTGTGCAGATAAAGTTTCACCAGTAAACAATAAATACTTAGCTACATTGTGAGGGATAATTCGAGGTAATAAGGCTGCCCCTCCAGCGCCAGGGTATACGCCAAAGTTCGCGTGAGCATCACCAATGACTGCACTTTCAGCAGCCACCACTATATCTGCACACATAGCTGTTTCTAGACCGCCCGCCATAGTAATACCATTTAACGCTGCAATTACTGGCTTTGGAAAGTCACGTAGTGGATTAAATACGTTTTCACATAATCGATCTAAAAAGTCTTTCTCTCCAGGAGGTAGCTTTTGTGATGCCAATACTTCTTTTAAGTCTGCCCCTGCACAAAAAGCAGCACCAGTGCCAGTAATAACAACGGCTCTAATTTCATCATTATTAGCTATTTCAGGAATATACTTTTCATAAAGTTCAATGATTTCACCATTGATTGCATTCATTCCTTTCGGGCGGTTTAATGTTAACCAGGCAATACCATCTCGGTTTTCAAAAAGTAAGTTTGCTTCACTCATCACTAATTCCTAATTTTTATTTTGTTAGCCATAAACACGCTAAGTCTTGAGATGGTTCTACTCTAAAAAATAAAAACGCAAAAAAAACCAGCCAAAAGTATGGGTTTAGGAAAAAAGTATGGGAATAGTTAGGAAGGTATATTTAGAAAAACAATAAACAGTTTAAAATTCAATATATTAGAGTGAGATTTTAAAATAAACAAGTTTAGAAAATTGGAAGTTTAAGTATGGGCTCCAAACGAAAGCCCATACTATATTTGTTTAATTTTCAGCTTTAGCTTTTCGATATTCACTTGGTGAGTGCCCCGTCCAACGACGAAATGCACGAGAAAAGTTACTAGTATCAGTAAAGCCTAGTTGATAGGTAATTTGACTAATACTCATTGAGTCTTGCTCAATATATTGAATTGCTAATTGTGAGCGTAAGTCGTCTAAAATTTCTTGGTAACTAGTATCGCGTTGTTCTAGTTTGCCATGCATATTCCTCGGGCTCATATTTAATAATGAAGCAATACGCTCTTTATTACATTCCCCAGTAGGCAATAGCTCAATAATTTTAGTTTCAACTTGGCGTACAATATCAGAGCGATCTAAACGTGCTAAATGCTGAATAACAATTTCATCGTTCACTCGCGCCAATTCAGAACTTGCTGCAGGCAGTTGAACAAACATATCTTCTTTAGCAAAATGTATCGCGTTTAATTTGGAAGAAAACTCAACAGGGCATTTAAATGACTGCTCAAATAACTCTGCCCCAATTTCTGGTTTTTCCCTTACGAGTTGAACTTTTAAAGGGTTAAAGTTAGGGCGGAAAATATGTCGACACATTTGAACAATAGCCATTAACCAGCCTTCAATAGTTTCATCACAAGTTACTGTATTGATAATTTCAATATCCAACACATAATCATCTTTTGTTTCAGTTAACGTATGAATGCCGTTATCACTAAGTAAGCGGAAATAGCGTACTATGCGTTGGCAAAAGTCATTTAAATTGTTACTCGCATATAACGAATAACCAAACGCGTGAAAGCTGCCAGGATGAAAGTTTTTACCAGCTAACAACCCAAAACCTGTTATGCCCGTTGCTTCTACTGCCAGCCTAAAAATTTCCGTAATTTTAACGGTTTCAATACGGTAACTTGGCTCTGATGACGTAACTAAATCAACGCCAGCTTTTTTAAACAAAGCTTGGCTGTCTATCCCTTCAGACTCTAATGCTAACGCAATGGCACTCGCCCAACTGATTATAGTTTTAGGTTCATTATTAGTTGATGTTGTCATAGAAAGTATTAACTCACTAATTTTATTATTATCATTTTTCTATCATAATGATACACGAATAAAACAATGATAGAACCTTTAAATAATTATCATCAAAATGCGTTTAACTAATTTAAAAGTATAATAAAAATTACATTTATCAAGTAACTAAATAGTGACTAAATTTGATATTTATATAGGCCAACACGCAATTTTAATAGAACTGCTGTAATAACAATAGGTTGAGCCAATTTCTAAATGTAATTGGCTTTATGTTGAAGAAGTGAAGAAAAGGAGCTCTAGCTTAAAGAAGGTTGGGTTAATGTAATAGCTAATATCTATAGCCAATACTAAGCATTGGGTATGAGCCGTCATTGTACACATTAAATGTAGCACCAAACGTGTTCTGCGCAACTAAATCAGGACACTTTTCTTAAGGAACTTTGCTCATATTCTATTGGCGACAGATCACCATTAGCGGTATGAAGTCGCTCTAAGTTGTAATAGCGCATATACGCAGTTACATCATTTCTCATATGTTCACGAGTTGGTTGTGGTATTTTCAATAGCCAATCATGTTTTAAGCTGCCGAAGAACCTTTCAACTACCGCATTATCCCAACAAGCACCAACATCACCCATGCTCGCTCTTATACCGAAATTGGCTAGCAATTTACGATAATGCTTACTGGTGTATTGTGAGCCTCTATCCGAGTGAAACACTAAGCCTTTAGGCGGTTGGCGCAAGTTATAAGCCTTCATCATAGCTTTGCTTACTAAGTCAGTCGTCATTCGTTTGTCGATATGCCAACCAACGATGCGGCGTGAATATAAGTCCATAACAATGGCTAAGTACATCCAGCCTTCACCTGTTCTTAAGTAAGTCACATCACCAGCCCAGACCTGATTTGGTGCAACAGGGTTAAAGTTCTGGTTCAACAGGTTATCAGCAACAGCATCACTGTGTTTGCGTTTGGTTGTCACCTTGTATGCCACTCGTTGAGTCACAACTAAGCCAAGTGTTGCCATTAACTTCTGAACGCCATAATCACTGACGTTAAAGCCCTCTCTGCGTAACTTCTTTCTAAGCTCCCGATAACCTAAGCTATTTCTGCTTTTCTCGAAGAAGTGCTTTGCCATTCGATATAAGTTCAGTTGCTCTGCTGTGATGATTTTGACTGGCCGTTTGAGCCAAGCGTAATAAGCACTACGGCTTACTTTCATCACTTTACAGAGCTTAACTACGGGAAATGCCGAAGATAACTGCTTAATCGTTTTAAACGTTACTTGGTTTCCTTTAGCAGGAGGGCGCTGGCCTTTTTTAAAATCTCTTTTTCCATCCTTAGCTCTTTATTTTCCTTACGTAGTTTTAGCAGCTCTGCTCGTTCATCCGCATTTAAACTGGCTCCAGATTGCTCAGCCTCGAATTTAGCTTTCCAGTGATAAAGTAACTTATCTGTGATACCTAAAGACGCTGCTGCTTTTGGTACGCTGTAGCCTTGCTCGGTTACGTAACTTCTGTTTGTTCGTTTTGTCATTTAACACCTCAATAATTGGATTATATTCCATTATTAAAGTGTCCTGTTTGATTAAAGCAGATCACTAAATACAATGTTTAAATTAGCTACAGCCCTAAAAAGTGGTGGTATTTGGTACGTGTCATTTAAGTACGGCAAATCTCAACGCGAAAAGGATGGTCGCTCATTTACAGACTTAAATGAAACGAGACTTGAGCAACTTACCTCAAGCTTGAGCGACATATCCATCAGTAAACTTTGGATTACCGAAGACAATAGACCTGATAGGAATGAAAAATGGCTAAACTCAATTCTAATAAAGCTTTAAGAAAGCAGTACCAGAAAACACCTATCAATTAAATTTAGATCCAATAGCGATCCAACGAATTAAATATAGTCAAAAGATCCTTTAATTAAAGGAAGATAGATGGCGGTGACGGAGAGATTCGAACTCTCGAAAGGTTGCCCTTTACACACTTTCCAGGCGTGCTCCTTCAGCCACTCGGACACGTCACCATAAATTAGATTTTAAGTATTTTATTTATTAGTGTTTTTTCACTATCGGTGTCAGGCTGACCACGCCAAGGCGTGGTATTTCCACTTGGCAGCCACTCGGACACGTCACCATAAATTAGATTTTAAGTATTTTATTTATTAGTGTTTTTTCACTATCGGTGTCAGGCTGAGCACGCCAAGGCGTGGTATTTCCACTTGGCAGCCACTCGGACACGTCACCATTTTATTGAAACTTTTACATTTGGGTATAAACACATCCCTGATGATCGGCACCTAATCCTTTCATCCATGAAAGTCTGCCATTATCTAAAAAAGCCGCGCTATGGTAGGTAAATTACCGCTACATAGCAATAGAATTTAAGTTTAACCAAATCAGGTGGTTAATTTATCACCAACCAATTGATTTTATCGCTTTAAACTAGCAGAAAAATCTAACATGCGATTTAACGACTTAAGGGCCCCTTCACGTAAAGACATATCAACAAATACTTCTTTATCTGTAGCGTCTAATAACGCTTCTTCAATCGCTTTTAAGCCATTCATTGCCATCCAAGGGCAGTGAGCGCAACTACGACATGTTGCGCCTTCTCCAGCGGTTGGTGCTTCAAAGAACTCTTTTTCTGGGCAAAGCTGCTGCATTTTATAGAAAATGCCTCTGTCGGTAGCAACAATAAACTTCTTGTTAGGCATTTCTTGCGCAGCTTTAATTAATTGACTGGTTGAACCCACAGCATCGGCTAAATCTACCACTTCAATTGGCGATTCTGGGTGCACTAAAACAGCTGCATCAGGGTGCAAAGCTTTCATGTCTTTTAATGCTTTAGTTTTGAATTCATCGTGAACGATACAAGCACCCTGCCACATCAACATGTCAGCGCCAGTTTGCTTTTGAATATAGTTACCTAGATGACGATCAGGTCCCCAAAGAATTTTTTCGCCTTGCTCATCTAAATGTTCAACAATTTCCAATGCACAAGATGAAGTAACGATCCAATCGGCTCTTGCTTTAACGGCAGTTGAAGTATTTGCATAAACTACAACCGTACGATCAGGGTGTTGATCACAAAACTCATTAAACTCTTTGATTGGGCAACCTAAATCTAACGAGCAGGTTGCTTCTAACGTTGGCATTACTACCGTTTTATTGGGGGTTAGCACTTTGGCTGTTTCTCCCATAAACCGCACACCAGCCACTAATAATGTGTCAGCTGGATGGGTATTACCAAAACGCGCCATTTCTAATGAATCAGCTACACAGCCGCCTGTTTCTTCAGCTAATGCTTGAATCTCAGGGTCGGTATAATAATGTGCTACTAAAACGGCATTTTTCTCTACTAGCAATCGTTTGATGCGAGATTTATACGCCTCTTTTTGTTCTTGTGATAAAGGAACAGGTTTAGCAGGAAATTGAAAGTCAAATTCAACGGCTAGATTGCTTTGCGACATTTTATACTCAGTGTTACAGCGATTAAAAAACGTAGTGATTATAAGGGAAAGTCGTCAAAAAGTGTATATGCAGTTCATAGTTCTGTCATATAAAATCAATATAATTAATGAAGCGGTTATTATTCTAAAGAAAAGTGGTGGGTCATGAAGGATTGATTCCATACTTCCATGTATACCACCCTTCGGGTCGCACTGCGTGCGGGCAAAATTGTTCCAGACAATTTTGTGAACCTTCTTCTCGGTTCAAGTATGTATCGATGAAGATATTAAATAATAAAAGTATAAAGATATTTTGAAAAGTGGTGGGTCGTGAAGGATTTGAACCTTCGACAAATTGGTTAAAAGCCAACTGCTCTACCAACTGAGCTAACGACCCATATAGGATACTAGTGAAAAGAAAAGTGGTGGGTCGTGAAGGATTTGAACCTTCGACAAATTGGTTAAAAGCCAACTGCTCTACCAACTGAGCTAACGACCCGAAGTCTTTTCAGTTAAATTATAAAGTGGTGGGTCGTGAAGGATTTGAACCTTCGACAAATTGGTTAAAAGCCAACTGCTCTACCAACTGAGCTAACGACCCGTATCTTTATCAATTTAACGCGTTAAGATTGGTGCCTCAACGCGCCGCATATGATACTTATAATTTTTTTAGTGCAACAACAAATTGCAGTTTTTTTTACTTACGCGTTTATTTGCACAAAAAGCCAGCATAACGTACAACTTATCTGCGCTTTTATTCTATTGAGAGATGCTATTTAATCTTGGCTGAGCAAGTTTTGCTGCGCTTGAGTCAGGATAATCGGCAAGTAATTGACGATATAACTGCACGAGTTTAAGACAAATTAACGCTATTTACTATCCTCTGTGACAGCTGGCTTTAAGGCTTGTTTCATGCGATTTAGGTCCAAAAACAGGAAG
>JYMV01003571.1_pt1 | contig 35323 bp, 30 predicted proteins | sample 338911 | NCBI WGS metagenome assembly JYMV01 (sample SAMN03354496, study PRJNA234377) | hydrothermal vent metagenome | biome: Deep sea; feature: Hydrothermal plumes at the Eastern Lau Spreading Center, Western Pacific Ocean; material: Seawater | place: Tonga | collected 2009 | depth 2000 m m | reverse complement strand
ACTATCAGCAATTTTAAGCGTAATTACTATTTTAATGGGGTCCTAGAATAAACCTAATTGCTTGGTGTTCCCATCTGAACCCGTCACATCGACAGGATAGCGACCATCAAAACAAGCAGCACAAAAATCATCTTTTTGCTCACCAAAAATTTCAAGCATTTTTTCTAACGATATGTAATGTAGCGAATCGGCGCCAAGATATTTACAAGTTTGATCAATATCCATATTGGAAGCAATTAGCTCACCTTTGGTGGGTGTATCTATCCCATAAAAGCATGAGTGTGTGGTCGGTGGTGAACTTATTCGAACATGGACTTCTCTCGCACCAACTTCGCGCAGCATCCTAACGATTTTTTTGCTAGTTGTTCCTCGCACAATGGAATCATCGATAATAATTACTCGCTTACCCTCTATGACTGGTTTGACAGCATTCAATTTAACTTTCACGCCAAAATTGCGAATTTGAGATTGAGGCTCAATAAAAGTTCGCCCCACATAATGATTACGAATCAATCCCATTTGAAAAGGAATTTTAGTCTCTTCAGAGTAACCCATTGCAGAAATCACTCCGGAGTCGGGAACGGGAACCACCACATCTGCTTCCACAGGTTTCTCTATAGCTAAAGCCTTTCCCATAAGCTTGCGCGTAGAGTAAACCGAATGACCAAACAAATAGCTATCTGGTCTTGAAAAATAGATGTGCTCAAAAACACATTGTTTAGTAGAAGCTTTTTGAAAGGGATGAAACGATTTCACCCCGAATTGATTAATTAGAATTAATTCACCTGGTTCAATCTCGCGAATAAACTCTGCTTCCACCAAGTCCATCACACAAGATTCGGAAGCCACGATATAGGCACCATCTAACTTACCTAAACATAATGGTCGAAATCCCTGTGGGTCTCGTGCAGCGACAAGTTCATTCTCACTCATCAATACAATTGAATAAGCACCCTTAACTTGTGAAAGTGCTGCCACCGCGCGATCAACAAATGAATTCCGCCGCGACTGGGCCATTAAATGAACTATCACTTCGCTGTCGTTCGTAGACTGAAAGATTGCCCCCGCTGCCCCTAATTCTTTTCGGATTTCAGAGGCGTTGACCAAATTCCCATTATGCCCCATGGCCATGGTTCCACCCGAATATTCTATAAGGCAAGGCTGAGCATTTTTTACTTTGCTCACCCCTGTCGTTGAATAGCGATTATGTCCTACGGCTATATTGCCGGGAAGTTTTTTTAGGCGTGCATCGCTGAAGACATCTGCGACCAAACCCATTCCAACCTCAAGGTGCATTTTCCCATTACTAGAGGCAGCAATACCTGCGCTTTCCTGGCCCCGGTGCTGCAAAGCATAAAGACCGAGGTAGACAAGGTTTGCAGCATCGGGATGACCGTAAACACCAACCACCCCACATTCATCATGAAACTTATCCAACATAAGCTTCCAACGCTCCAAACCAAAGTTGTTTTAGATGAGAAATATCTTTACGAATAAATTCTTTCCCATTAATATTCACGATCAGGGAGTTACCTCCCACTTTTCCTATGACTGCAAAAGGTACCTCCATTGCCTCTGCTACTCCCTCCACAGCCAACCTATCCTTTGCTGAAAAGGAAATCAGAATACGTGATTGAGACTCACCAAAAAGCACGGCATCATTTCTAAGCGTGGAATCAATATCAAGAGTCGCTCCCTTTGGTACTAGAGGATGACTTATACACGACTCAGCTATCGCTACTGCCAAACCACCTTCCGAACAATCGTGAGCCGAAGCTAAAAACCTTTTGCGAATCAACTCCAAACATAGCCTATTAACAGATTTGGCCGATCGAAGGTCCAAATGTGGAGGCTGTCCCTCCACACGGCCACACACAATATTCAAATATTCACTCCCACCAAACTCTTCCAAGGTAAGACCAATAAGACCGACCAGATCTCCATCTTCTTTAAACCATTGAGTAGTATGAAAAGAGCGCTCCTCTAGCAAACCGACCACTGCCACAGTAGGCGTAGGATAGATTGCCTCTCCGGAGGTTTCATTATAAAGACTAACATTCCCACTGACCACTGGAATATCAAAAAACCTACAAGCTTCCCCCATACCTGAAACTGCCTGTTCAAACTGCCACATGATTTCTGGGTTTTCCGGATTCCCAAAGTTAAGGCAATTTGTCAAGCCGATTGGCTCGCCACCAGAGCATGCAATATTGCGAACGCACTCCGCCACCGCGATTTGTGCACCGTGAAAAGGATCCAGGTAACAATATCTACTATTGCAATCAACAGACAATGCCAAAGCTTTTTTGGAGCCTTTTACTCTAAGCACAGCGGCATCAGAACCCGGCAAGCCCAATGTATTTAGCCTAACCATATGATCATACTGTTCATAAACCCAGTGCTTGTTCGCTATATTCGGTGATGAGAGAAGTTTTTCCAAAATCTCTTCCCCGCGCTTCAACTCTAAAATAGAATCAAGGTTAACATGATCAACTTTTGTGAGGTATTCAGGTTTTTTGGTTGGGCGTTTTAAATCCAAAGCTCCATCAACGACTAGCTCAACCGGTAAATTAACCACTGGATTCCCATTATCAAAAATGCGGACCATTGGTTTATCTGTCACTTCTCCGACAATTGCAGCATCAAGGTCCCATTTGTCAAATAAAGCCAAAGCCTCTTTTTCCATACCTTTTCTGACAACTACAAGCATTCTCTCTTGCGATTCTGACAATAGAATTTCATAAGGAGTCATCCCTGCCTCCCGCGTAGGCACTTTCGAAAGTTCAAGATCAATACCGGTACCAGCTCGACCAGCCATTTCGAATGTAGAGCAGGTAAGTCCAGCTGCTCCCATATCCTGGATTCCAACCACCCAATCTTCCTTCATCAGCTCAAGGCAAGCTTCAATCAAAAGCTTTTCCGCAAATGGATCGCCTACTTGAACGGTGGGTCGCTTTTCTTCCGACGATTCATCAAACTCTGATGAAGCCATGCTCGCACCATGAATACCATCACGTCCTGTCTTAGAACCAAAGTAAATGACCGGATTACCAACTCCTGAAGCATTGCCCAGAAAAATCTTATCTGACGGAATCAGTCCTAGGCAAAAAACATTGACTAGAATATTTCCATTGTAACAAGGGTCAAAATAAACTTCTCCACCAACGGTGGGAACTCCAGTGCAATTACCATAATTAGAAATCCCATCAACTACTCCATTGACTAAAAACCTGGTACGAGAATGATCGGGGGCACCAAACCGTAGAGAGTTCATCAATGCAATGGGGCGCGCTCCCATAGTAAAAATGTCACGCAAAATTCCCCCGACCCCTGTGGCAGCTCCTTGACGCGGTTCAATAAAAGAAGGGTGGTTGTGGCTTTCAATTTTAAATACTACTGCAACTCCACCGCCGATATCGACTACCCCTGCGTTTTCTCCTGGCCCCTGTAACACACGTGGACCAGTAGTTGGAAGTTTCCTCAGATAATAACGAGAGCTTTTATAACTACAGTGCTCACTCCACATTACAGAAAATATACCCAACTCAGTAAAATTAGGTTCTCGACCAAGAAGATCCTCAATACGACCAAACTCCTCAAGAGTCAGACCATGCTGGCGCACTATATCTGAAGTAATCTCAATAGAGTCTGTATTTTTCACGACAAAATTCCACGTTGCAGAGATTGAATCATAGATTTGAAAATGAGCTGTCCATCAAGATTAGACCAAACCGCATCAGCGCAACGTTCAGGGTGCGGCATTAGACCCATTACATTCTTATTTTTATTTACTATACCTGCAATGTTGTCAACTGAACCATTCGGGTTATATTGACCTGTCACTTCTCCTGCGGGACCACAATACCGAAACACAACCTGCTGATTGTCTACTAGCTGGCGTAATCCATCAGGACCAATGAAATAACTTCCTTGATGATGAGCGATGGGAATATCCAATACCGATTTCTTCACGCATTCGCAACTGAATGGAGTGGAAGCGTTTTCCACTCGGATAGGCACTGTCTTACAAATAAACTTCTGTGTATGATTTTGGATGAGAGCACCGGGAAGAAGCCCCGACTCAACAAGGACCTGAAAGCCATTACAAATTCCAAGGACCATTCTTCCGGAATTAGCAAATCGCACCACTTCTTTCATGATACTTGAAAATTGTGCGATGGCTCCCGCTCGCAGATAATCACCATATGAATACCCTCCTGGCAATATAATGAGATCAAATCGAGAAAGATCTACATCACCTTTGTGCCATATCCATTCGGTATCCAACTTAAAAACGTGCTTGAGGATATGAAAACAATCGTGATCACAATTGGAGCCAGGAAAAACGACTACACCACACTTCATAAGTCAGCTTTCGAGGAAAATTAAAGGCACCTTTTCAAAGTTCATTTCTAGAAACATACGTGCTGCATAAAACTTGTTAAATAATCACTCCGCTGTTTCTAAAGTGAACCGGTAGGATTCAATAACTGTATTGGCAAAGAGCTTTTCACACATCTCCGTAATTCTGTTTTCTGCTTCTTCTCGAGAAACTCCATCCAGCTTTAATTCCAAATATTTTCCCATTTGGATTTCAGAGACCTCATTATATCCAAGATCTTTTAGGGCATGATGCACGGCTTTGCCCTGAGGATCTAAAACCCCGTTTTTGAATGTGATATGAATTTTGGCTATCATTTCGGGCTGAGATTATCACAGAACTGAACCCATTTCACAATGCTTTTAAAAAACAGTGCTTATAAAAACTGTCAAAATCAACTTTAACAATAAATTATTTTTTTTCAGACTGAATTTTATGCTATTTTTATTGTCTCTGCCAGATACAGCGAATTTTCTTGAATCCACCCTGATCAATCGCTATATTTTTTGCTTTAGTTTATAAATTTATTGGAAATAATTCATGCGCAATCAATGGGACGAGTATCAAGCTAAAGCAACTGTAGCGCAATATAAAGATGTATCAGAAGATATCGCCTTACGAGTATACACTTCTCGACTGATAGGAGCCGACCCTAGTTTAGTACTTCATGGTGGTGGCAATACTTCTGTGAAATCAGTCACAACAAATACCATTGGGGAAAAAGTTAACGTTCTCTATGTTAAAGGGAGCGGATGGGATCTGGACACACTGGAACCACCCGGTTTACCTGGGGTACAACTGGATCATCTGGTCAAATTAAGAAAGTTGGACTGCCTTAATGATGAAAATATGGTTAACGAGCAAAGGACTCACTTGCTCGACGCCGCATCCCCGAATCCATCTGTCGAAACCCTATTACACGCCTTTTTACCTCACAAGTTTATAGACCATTCTCATGCTGACGCCATTTTAGTGATTGCCGATCAACCTAACGCCAAATCACTTTGTGAAAATATTTACGGGGATACGATGGGAATCGTCCCTTATATTATGCCCGGATTTGATTTAGCTAAAGCAGCCGCAGAAGTTTATGAAAAAAATCCTAAGGTCAAAGGCCTAGTACTAATAAGTCACGGGCTATTCACTTTTGGTAATACAGCAAAAGAAAGTTACGACCGTCACATAGAAGCGGTACAGCAAGCCGAAGACTTTATCGCCAGTTATGGTAAAAAAAAGCTATCGCCTATCAATGCAAAAATTACTAGTGATGCAGGGGAGATGCTTTCATCTATTGGTCCCTGTTTACGCGGATTATTCTCAGAAGAAACGGGCCAAAACTGGCTAATCCACTACAGGGAAGACTCCGCTGCCTGTGCCTTTGCATCAAGTCTAGAGTGCAAAGACTGGTCACAAATTGGGACCGCAACACCAGATCATGTAATCCGCACCAAACAAAAACCTCTCCTATTAAATCCCAAGCATTTGAACGACCCGGAAAAACTCCGGAAAGAAATTTCCGGCGCCCTCGAAGAGTATAAAAATAATTACCATAAATATTTTAAAATTAACGCCCAAAGCAAAGGCGTCGACAAAAAAGAGCTCGACCCTCTGCCACGCATTATACTAGTTGCTGGGCTTGGATTAGTCACTATTGGGAAATCAGTCAGAGAAACGGAGATCGCCGCCGATATTTACCAACATACAATCGACATCATCAAAAAATCGTTCGACATAGGCCAATTCGCGCCACTTAAGGATAACGACCTGTTTGACATGGAATACTGGTCTTTGGAGCAAGCAAAACTAGGCAAAAACAAACCAGCTGTGGCGCAAGGAAAAATCGTCTATATCACGGGGGCAGCATCGGGGATTGGCCTAGCTACTGCAAAATTATTTGCGGAAAATGGTGCTAGCCTTTTTCTGGTTGATCTAGATCAAGAAACTTTGGTCAGTGAGGTGGAAAAACTACGCGAACAATTTAAAACCGGAATCGCGTTTCAAGTAGTGGACGTTACGGCGGAAAAAGAAGTGAAAAAATCTTTTGAATATTTAACAAAAATATTCGGAGGGCTGGACATCTTAATCTCCAACGCTGGCAATGCGATCAGAGGTAAAATAGGTGAAGTGGATTCCGCGACTTTGCGAAAAAGCTTTGAACTGAATTTTTTCGCCCACCAGACATTGGCATCCCAGGCAGTTCAACTGTTCCAAAAGCAGAAAACAGGTGGTGTCTTGATGTTCAACGCATCCAAGGCAGCATTTAATCCCGGAAAAGATTTTGGTCCCTATGCTCTACCAAAAGCAGGAGTAATTGCCTTGATGAAGCAATACGCCGTCGATTATGGCAAAGATGGTATCCGCTCAAATGCGGTCAATGCAGATCGTATCCGCACCAAACTTTTTACCAAGGAAGTTCTCGCCGAGCGGTCGACCGCTCGCGGTTTGACTCCTGACGAATACTTCAAGAGTAACCTGCTTGAAACAGAAGTATTCGACACCGACGTTGCTAAAGGATTTTTTGATACTGCACTGGCCGAAAAAACAACAGGTAGTGTGATTGTCGTTGACGGTGGCAATATTGCTGCGAGTCCCCGCTGAACTCCAATTCAAAATATTCAATTAACAGTTATAATTCCCAACCCTTGACAGTGCAGAGTCTCAATATGGAAGGTAATACCGTGATACTGGCCATAAGGCAACAACCAACTCCCAGAGTCAGAACAAGTCCTAAACTATAAACGCCTTGATGGTCGGCTACCATCAGGCTACCAAAGCCAATCATTGTTGTAAGCGAACTAAGAACCACGCTCTGTCCTGTACTTTTCGATAAAATATTTATGCTTTTATCCGTTTCCTCTCGGTAACGATGCACTATATGAACACCATTAACAACCCCTATGCCAATGATCAACGGTAGGATGACCAAGTTAGCAAGATTGAATGAAACTCCCACCAAATCCATGATTCCCAACGTCCACATCGATCCTACTACAACCGGAAGCAAAACGATTAGCGTGGCGCGAATATTACCGAAGGACACGAGAATATATATAAAGATTGCGACCATCGCGTAAACTCCCCCTTGGATGTATCCATCCCTCATTAAACGGGTTGATTCAAACATATGTATAGCGTTTCCTGTAACACTAGGGTCGACCTGTCTCAACTGCTTCACAAACTCTTCCCTCTGGCCGATATTCCATACGTCAACGCTGGGGTATGCAGTAATCAAATATACCCCATTTCGACTGACATATCTTTTTCGCAAACTTTCAGGTATTTCCGCAACACTGACAGGAAAAACATCAACATTCATCTTCAAGTCGGCAATTTTATCTCTATAGTCAGCAAAAAGATTTCCTGAAAATTTGTTAAGTCTTTTTTCCGCAATTTCCACAGATTGTTCTTCACTCTCATCCAGAAAACGTTGCGTAAGTTGTCTTGCTTCGGCTACCTCCCCCGTGTCTTCCTTACCTTGAAGTTTAAAACGAATTTTTCTCATCGTTTTTATCAAGCTTGGCTGCGAAACTGAAGAAACCTCGGCCTTAACTTTAAAGTTTTTTATAACCGGTCTCAGTTCCTTAATATATTCAATCTTTTTTTTCTGATCCTCTGGCAAAATCGAAGCTATGCTCTCAACATTTCCGACGGTTGAAAGTTTTTCCAACGCATGATGTTTTTTGATAGTTTCCTCCAGAGAATCAGCAAGCACTGCAACTGACCAAGCCGAACGTCCTGCCTCTTCGATCACTTTCATTTCATACTTCACTGCGTCGGTTCCGTGAGCCTGCAAATTTAGAAGATTATAATCAAATGCTACGGTCCTTAAAGAAAAAAGAGATGCGATAAATAAAACCATAGAAACAAAAATAGTCAGGCGATAATGTTTAAAAAAAATTTCAAGCCAAGAGCCTCTCCGTTCAAACTGCTCGTGAGAATACTTGGGCTTGTGTATCTTTTCCTCTAGACTGATCAAAGCTGGCAAAACAAGGATCATCGAGATCATGCAAAAGAAAACCCCCCCTCCAGATATTTTCCCCAACTCAACAATACCGATAAAGTCGGTGAAAATCATACCCCCGAACGCCATAGCAGTTGTCACTGCACCTGCAAAATTGCCACGCCCGGTACCTTGGACCGTCTTTTGCAATGCATAAAGAACATCACCCCCAGACATCCGTTCTTCCTTATACCGCTCCAGAATGTGAATTCCAAAATCGATTCCCAAACCGATTAAAATGGTAGCAAACACAATGGTCAGAATGTTTAGATGACCCACCACAAGCGTGGCCCATCCAATCGACCAGCATAGGGCTATGAGGAGTGAAAATACAGCGAGGAGTGGTTTTATCACTCCGCGATAAGCAATAATAAACAACAGTGCCACTCCAAAAAGCGCTATTTGCGAAGCCTTTCGAACATCCACCTGAGTAATAGCCATTTCATCAAAGGCAATAATATCTTCACCTGTCAGACCTACTTCAACACCTGGGAACTGGGAACGTGCTTCTTCAATTAATTTATAAAGTAAACTAATCGAGTCGGAGAGCGACTCGATTCCCTGATCATCTTCGTTTGGAGCCAAAAAAATGAACATAAGCCTCTCGCCCTCTGAAACCAAATACCCCTCCTCCCGTAAAGATTTTTTATCGCCCGATAAAAAATAACTCCAAGGTGAACGGTATGACTCCTCTCCTTGCAAATACAAAAGCATCTGTTTTTCAAGGGCGATTAACAGACTAAGATCGCCCGTTTCGTCTTTATCGCCCTTACTATCTTCATCTCCGAGAAACCCAGTCAAAATCGAGCTCACCATTCCCGCGCTTATTTCAGTATTAATACTTTCCATAAGCTTGTTAAGTCCGGGGGATGCATTTATTTTTCTAAGAAAGCCTTCGTGTGACTCAATTTTAGTTCTAAGGTCAGCGAGGTCACCCTGCTCAAGATATAAAAGGCCTTTCTTTCTAAAATACTCTGTATCAATTCTATAAAATACCGTTGAAAAACTTTCTGAGTGCGGCTTCAACTTAGTTACAAAAAAATCTACGAACTCTTTCATCTTTTTAGGATCTTCATCAGCAACAACCACCATCATTCCATCAAAGTCCTCGAATTCCTGGCGATACTTCTCGTAGGATTCTACGTAATCAAGGTTTTTTGCGACTAGGTCACCTCGGTTATTTTTAAAAGAAAGTTTTTCGACTGCAATCCAAATAGATAAGCTTGCGGTCAGCAAAGCAACTATAATTACAGTAATGGAGTATGTGTAGGCGAGCCGTTCAACACCCAGGAAAAAACGGTCAAAAAACCCCAATTCCTTCGTGGCTTCAGAACCATTCCTATTAACTGAGGTATCCATATTTGATTTCTAAAGTAGAGAAAAACTTGGGGTCGGCTCAATTCGAGAACAAAAAACACTGCAAAACTAGGCCTATCCGACAGTAAAAACTCGAAGCTTACCATCTTACAGGCAACAGTTCCAACTCAACAATAACGTGACATAGCCAAGTTCAGTCTTAGCTGAGGAAGGCAACTCTTGGAAAAGATATTAGAGGAAAATATAACCTGCGATTGAAGAATTACAGTTTTCAGACCCAAATCACATCAGAAAGCGCACATCAAAAGCGGAGCCCTAAGCTAAACATATGGGAATTGAGACCAATATTAGGACTTCGAATACCTGCATTTGAAAGATGAAAGAGCCTGTAGTTAAGAAAATAGGATCCCGATTCGCGGAATACCTCCACTCCTACTCCCCCATGAAGTAAGAACTGAAACTCAGACCCTAACTCATAATCGGCTTGTTCTTCCCAGTCCTGCATTGAAAATCCAGCCCCTGCTAGAATGGTCGGGGCCCATTTTCTTTCCGGATTAAGGAATTTGTACTCTGCAATAAGAGGGGAAAAGCCCAACAGGTATTCGTGATCACGATGAGTCAGTAAAGCCAACCCCCCCTCAACATCCCAATACAGCGCTCCCTGCAAAGGAGAATCCGGGGCTATTATCCCGGTTAAATTCTTTTGCCAGTTCGAAAATATAAATGCAAAACTAAGATCTGTTCTATCTTTTCCCGGCGGCAGATTAAAAGTATGGCCGAAACCCAACTCCCCGCCAAAAGAAGTGTTTCCCTTGGCAAATCTATCAGAGAAGTTTTGATCTTCTGCAAAAACGGGGCTCGCGATAACCACAGCCAGAGTTACGGTTACAATCCATAAAAAAAGAGTTCGATGCATGCAGCCCCTTCGAGTTCAAGCTTAATCATTGTTTTTGCTGATCATTATAAAATCCCATCGGAATATTATCACAAATCCATAAGATCTTAAAACGTATTTAATTCAATTTGTTTTTGCAAGAATTAAGTGGTAAGGTTGGCTCCCTTAGTAATAAGAACCGAATATTTGTCATTTTATAGAGGATTTCTCGCCATGATGGGCATTGGTTTTCCAGAATTGATGATCATTTTAGTTATAATCATGATTATTTTTGGCGCCGGAAAGCTTCCAGAAATTGGTAGCGCGTTTGGCAATAGCATTAAGAATTTCAAAAAATCTATGAAGGATGCTGAAGAAATTCAAGAAGCAACAAACCTGGAATCCACTGAACCTGTGGATGGATCAAGCGGCCCGGAATCATCCGAAGGTGAAGCTCCCGAAAACACAACCGAAACTCAAGGCGATAAAGAAAACTAAAGCCCGTCTTTACCATCGCTCTCCGTATCTCTATTTAAACCTCATTCACTTATTGAAGCCAACAGTGATTTTTTTAGATCGATTTTATGCAAGTGACATCCAACTAAGAGGAGAGGAATGAAATCCCTAGCTCTAAACTGGCGTGTGATTTTTTACCTATTTTAAAACAACTTAAATGTTGTTGGCCGTGTATGGGATTTTCTGACCCCAATAATGACAAGATAACCGAAGAACAACTTGTGAAGGATTTGCAAGCTGGAGAGACTGGGTCTTTCGAGCAGTTAGCTAACCTTTACCAGAGAAAAATTTACTCTCTAAGCTTTAATTTGACCCGCAATGCAATGGACTCGCAAGATGTCACTCAGGAAGTATTATTAACTCTTTTCAGAAAAGGACACACTTTTCAAGGGAAGTCGGCGTTTTCGAGCTGGGTGTACCGAATCACACTCAATGCCTCATACATGAAGCTTCGGACTAGAAAAAGGGAGCCGGCCGTTTCAATCGATGAGTTACTCCCTTCGTTCAATAGCTCTGGTTTCCAGCAGAAAAAAATACAAGACTGGTCTGAAAACACCGAGTCTCTTCTTTTTGATAATGAAACACGAGAGGTTATTCAAAAAGCGGTTGATTTATTGCCTGATAAAGAAAAAATTGTTTTTATGCTTCGAGATGTAGAAGGCCTATCGACGGCAAAAGTGGGCGACATTCTAGAACTAACCGTCCCGGCGGTAAAATCTAGATTACACAGAGCGCGGCTATTTTTAAGAAAAAAATTAGCAAGTTATTTTGAAGAATATACAGTCCGGAAGGAGAACAAGTGATTTGTTGTAAAGAATGCATAGAGTTATTGCACGATTATCTTGAAGGAGAACTTAATCCGGAAATTAATACCTCTCTTGAAGAGCATTTGGCAGACTGCCCACCATGTGTTGCTTTCGTCAACACCTATAAATCTGCCACGCGTCTGTGTAAAACTACCTTACAAAGCAAAGACATCCCAGATGCTGTCAAGAGTAGGTTGAAAGAGTTTGTAGACAAAAATAAGAACACCTGAGCCGTGCAGATTCGTTAACGCCATGTCATCCCCCCTGACTTGTAAATCTTATTCAAACGATCGTTGACAAGTCAGGCAGTTTGATTATATGCTCAGAGTAGCTTAATTCTTAAGGCAAAGTACGACAGATCTTCTCATTAATCACTTGAGACATTTTTTATGAGGCTCCTATTATGATTGAAATGAAGGTTGAGGGACTCACGCTGGATCCCTTGACAAATATGCCGATTATTATTCTCAAGGATCTTTCAAGAGATAAAGCCTTGCCTATTTGGGTTGGTTATTTTGAGGCAAATGCGATTGCTTTGGAAATCGAAAAAATAAACACCCCGCGTCCCATGACGCACGATCTTCTCAGCAGTATGATCTCCTCTCTTCAGGCAAAGGTTAAACATGTCTTAGTGAACGATCTCAAAGACAATACATTTTTTGCCGTAATTTCTGTCGTTCAAAATGGGAGTGATATGACGATCGATTCTCGACCCAGCGATGCAATCGCTTTGGCATTAAGAACCAATTCACCAATTTTTGTCGAAGAAAAAGTCATTGAGGCCGCAAAAAGTTTAGATCTGCCCGACCCAGACAAAATACGAAACGCTGAAAAACAACAATGGAAAGACTGGATTACAAGCATCAAACCGCAGGACTTTGGTAAACTTTAAGACTCTTCCCACCTATATTTCGTCTCCCCCTCTAAAGACATCGCGTTATACTTAATAAAAAGTATAATATTGTTTGGCTTCATTAAATAGTAGTAACGAAATCAAATCGTACCAATTTAAACAAATGGCATTTAACAAGACAACTGATGGTGAGAAGGCAAAAAAGATAGGTGTGTTTTGCAAACCGAAGGCACCGTCTGCAACTGATATACTCGGCAGACTCATCCCTTGGTTACGCAAACAGAACTATCATATTTTTTTGGATACAGGTACCGCAGCTATCATCAATGAAACTTCCTCTTATGAAAAGAGGGAAATCTCTCAGCAGGCTGACCTGCTGATAGTCCTGGGAGGCGACGGCACTCTTCTAAGCGTAGCTCAAGCCGCTCATCCCTACAACATACCTATTCTAGCGGTAAACCTTGGCAGCTTAGGGTTTCTCGCGGAAATTTCGATAGACGAGCTTTATCCCACACTCGAAAATATTCTAGCAGGCAAGTTTGAAATTGAGAATCGCATGTTACTCAATGCATGTATCTGGCGAAATGGAGAAAAAGTAGAAGATCACAACGTTCTTAACGATGTAGTAATTAACAAAGGAGCTGTAGCCCGCGTCATCAACTTACAAGTTCTGGTTAATGGACAATACATGACATCCTATAGAGCTGATGGCCTTATCATCGCAACTCCAACAGGTTCTACTGCTTATTCATTATCTGCCGGCGGACCTATCATTCATCCAAGCATGCACACTCTAGTACTAAGTCCCATTTGCCCATTCACGTTGACAAATCGTTCGATACTGATACCAGACCAATCCATAATACAAGTTAAATTAGCTGCTGAGTACGACGATGTGAGAGTAACCTTAGACGGGCAGGAGGGTTATGACATGAGAGCTGGAGATATTCTAAAAATCAAGAAAACCAAAACATCCCTTCAACTGATCCGAGGACCAAACAAAAACTACTACCAGATACTTCGAGATAAGTTACATTGGGGCTCCCAGAGTGACGAGGTTATCTCATAAATCAAGCCTCATAATCGCTTTAAAAAATTCATTAGCTAATTTGGTCGATTTAAAATCACGCGAGCACTTCCATGAATCAAAACATCGTAGTTTGCCAAAAGACCGTTGATATTAACTCTCCCGTAATACTTTGGGATACTGAAGTAGGTTTGGCTTGTCCAAATCGGAGGGGGCGCTCGACTTGCACTCAACACGATCCAATCTTGAACAATAAACCCCCGGAACCCCCGTCTAAATATTCTATTGCAAACCAAAACAAAGCCTATGACGAATTGAAAAACTCTGTCTACCAACTCATCATTCACTATGACACTTGTTATTCTTCACACCATTGCCATCAAATCATGACAGAAAGCACATTCAAGGGAAGTCATTTTTATTTAGACCTTGACGGGACTCTCTATCAAACATGCGACCTGTATTGGAAAACTAATACTGCCCCTGCCGACGACCGAAATGGAAACGAACGGGCGGTCCATGTTGAAATGTCAAACCTATCATGGGAAGCTCTAAAATCAGAGTCAGACTGGCATAAAGTATCATCAGACCAATATCGACTAAAAAAAGGCCGCTGGGAACTTTCCCTATCAGATCAATGGAAAAAAAACCTTCGGAATCCAAATTTTCGCACTTATGCCGCTAGGGGATACGGGAAACGCGGTTACTTTAGTCGACGAATCAACGGTAAAATGGTTCGCATGTGGGATTTCACTGATGAGCAGTATAGAGCACTTATCAGCCTTTGCTTTGGTCTCAACAAATTATTGCCTAAAATTCGTTTGCAGGTCCCATACGACAAAAAAAAGAGCCGTATGCCTCTTGATAGAATTTGCAACTACTCAACCTTTGAGGGAATTCTTGGTCATGCCCACGTTCAAAAAGGAGAAGTCGATGGTGTCACCTGCAAATATGATCCAGGCTCGGCATTCAACTGGTCTCGTCTACGTCGAGCCTTGGATTGTAAAAAGTCTAACCCAACATTTTAAGCTGATGCTCTTGTTCGCAAAGTTTTAAATGAAGTTAATCCATAACGCTCGTAATAGGAGGGGTAACTTAGAAAATATGATCTGACAAATAGAATAGCCACATTACACGTTCTCTATATATCAAGACTTGTCTTAGCTTTGCGTAAAGTTCATGTTAGGCATACAAAAAAGGGTGGTGAAAATATCTAGAAAAAACTCTACCCAATTCAAACGCTGTTGGAATACTCGAAAAAAGCTACACTGAAGAGATTACAACCTGCAATAAAAGGTCGCTTATGAATAAAATCAAGAATTCTATTTTTAGAGAAGAACTTCCTGGGGAAAAAAAAAGTATTGTCAATCTATTAATGACGGGACATATCGTAACTATATCTTGCTTAGGCTATATGGCATTCTTTCTTTTTATTCAATTAGGACAGGTCACTCGAATTATCGACACCATTGATCCAAATATGACCACGGAACAAGTCAACCTGTTAAAAGAGAGGGTTTCTCGAAGCGTAGGACAATGGCAAAGCGAAATGATCGGACTCGCTATCATTGGTTCCATTGTTTCTATTATTGGTGGTATTTACACAATCAATATGGTCATTCGTCCACTAAACAAACTTGTCAATTTTGCAATCAAGGAAGGACGAACAGAACCTCTGCCCGAATTTAAATCAAATACCGAGATCAAACAACTTGCCACTGCCATTACTGCACTCACTGCTAAACTCAATAAAACCTCTCATGGCTCAAACAACGATTAAAGTTTAAAGGGGTTTCCCGGTGAGCAAATTTTGTGGAGAATAAACTCAGAACTCTGTAAAGAAATTAGAAACTCCCTTTAATTGCTGCTCGAACTCGAGATCTTCGATGGGAACCCCCATTTCTTCAAGCATCTTTAAAAAATAAAAATAATTCATTGTCCCCTTTAAACGCTTTATAGCTAGAAGAACTGTCTTATCTTCATCGGTGTTAGGAACAAGGTCCATGCAGTATTCTGCAAGCGAGACAGCCAAACAGATGTCCGCCGTCTTTTTACCACAAGACACTTTGTTAGGTCGGTCTAGGATGGAAGAAACCCTTGATAGTTCAAGTACATTTTTTCTGCTTCTGCGATCCATTTCTTCTATTTTAATGTATTTGGCGCATTTTTCTCTCAGAGCCATTACTTTCTGCTGAGGCTTGGAATTCTTCCAATTGTTAGCACGAAGTTTAGTCTCTTCTGGGTTAGAAATCAGAGTACTTATTTTTGTGTTGTGTGTGGATTTTCTTTCGTTGTTAACCTGTCCTCTAGCCTTTTGCTCTTCCTCCAGGTAGGTTTTACTAAATTCCTCATCCGTTTCTTGCCTCTCTTTCCACTTTCTGTAGCGCGCATCAACAACCTCCCTAGGAGTCATTGCTTGCAGCTCGTCGTAAAGTTTTTGCGCCTCCCCAAAACCAATTAAAGATTTGGCTTCTGACATCATCAAATCATATTTTTCTTGGTCTTTTGCTCTAAGTTCAATAGCTGTGGGCTCGAACTGTTTCCAGCTATAGAAGCCTCCGCCAGCTAAAACTAGAAGTAAGATTATTACTACCTTGATGAGAGTTTTCATAATCAATCACGCTATTCCGGAACGCACAGGGTAAGGCGAATCAAAAAAACTAATTTCCATCGCTAAATAATTTTACGATAGTTCAACCAATGATTAAGGGCATCTGAAGTTAATTCCATTTACCCTTCAAAGCTTATCGGCTTTTTCAGGTAGGAGTTTATTTGTTAGTATGTGTAGGCAATATCATCTGAAGTACGAAGAAACAAACTCAATGTTTGAAATGACGAATAGAGGTGAAAACCATGGCCATACCATGCTCATCGGCGGCTTGAATAACTTCTGCATCTTTAATAGAACCACCTGGTTGAATGATAGATGAAATACCGCTCTTAGCTGCCGTGTCAATCGAATCTCGAAAAGGAAAAAATGCATCAGAAGCCATAACACAACCTTTTAGAGGCTGACGTGCCTTTTCTACAGCTAGTCGCGACGAATCGACCCGACTCATCTGGCCCGCACCAATACCCAATGCCTCTCCGCCGCGAGCATAAACAATCGCGTTTGACTTGACGTGTTTTGCGACTACCCAAGCAAACAAAAGATCATCCATTTCTTTTGCGTCAGGTTGTTTCTTAGTAACAATCTTAATGGTAGTAGGATTATGCGAGATAATATCCTTATCCTGAACTAGAAGCCCACCCCCCACTCTCTTTAAATCAAAAACCCGACGTTCAACCGGCAGGGTTTCCTCTGGCATTTTCATAATACGAATATTTTTTCTACCCGAAAATAGTTTCAATGCTTCTTCGTCATAATCCGGAGCTATTACCGCCTCCACGAAATTTTTTAAAATTTCTTCTGCTGTATCAGCGCCCACTTTGCGATTGAATCCGATGATGCCCCCAAACGCAGAAGTGGGATCAGTTTCGCGTGCCTTAATAAATATTTCTAGTTGATTCTCTCCCACGGCGACCCCACTGGGATTAGTATGCTTGATGACCACTGCTGAGCCTACTTCAAAATCTTTTGCTAACTGCCAGGCCGCCTCCAGATCAATAATATTATTGAAGGAAAGTTCTTTTCCTTGAATCTTCTGAGCTGACACAATATCCTGCGAAGTCGCATCCGGATCACGGTAAAAAGCGGCCAACTGATGCGGGTTTTCTCCGTATCGCAGTGTCTGAATTTTTTCAAAAGGCAACTGAAACATGGGGGCAAAGTCTTCTTTATCTTCCAACTGACCTGATAAGTATCTTGAAATTAAAGAATCGTACCTTGCAGTATGAGCATAGGCATCTCGACTTAAGCGCATGCGGGTTTTTCGTGTAACAGTTCCTCCGCTGCCTTCAATTTCTTCTAATACGAGTGAATAATCTTTAGAACTCACTATAACCGCCACGTCATCAAAGTTTTTAGCTGCCGACCGAATCATAGCTGGTCCTCCGATATCGATATTCTCAATAGCGTCGGCCAACAAACAGTCTTCCCTTGCGATTGTATTTTCAAATGGATATAAGTTGATTGCTACCAAATCGATAGGATCAATATCATGCTCCTCCATCGACTGTCTATGGCCCTCAACATTTCGTCTTCCCAGAATGCCGCCATGTATCTTTGGATGGAGAGTCTTTATACGACCGTCCATCATTTCTGGAAACCCGGTATAGTCAGAAACTTGCTTTACGGGAATCCCATGCTTGATCAACAATCCAGATGTTCCTCCCGTAGAAAGAATTTCTACACCAAGGTCATGGAGTTTCTGTGCAAACTCCAAAACACCCGTCTTGTCTGAAACACTGATCAATGCTCTTTTAACAGACTTCATCAACTGAGAAGTTAAGGTTTGTTTTTTCGAGGCGGGGCCTTCTTTATCAAAAAATCAGGCGTAATTACGTCGATAACTTTAAGCATCCAAACCGGAAAAGAACCTATCGACTCCATAATACCAGGATCTTCCCTGCTCTCTTTTTGTGGCAAATCTTGTCTGTTTTGGTTTTCTTCCATAATCCTCTACTACCCTAAACAAGAGTCAAAGCAAATCGTAACCTTGAGTTTGAGTGCGCGATGTTACACTTTTTTCTTATTTTGTAAAACAAATAATAACGAAAAAATGCTGCAGCTGCTCATAGTAACTCTAAGGAAAAGATTTTTCTTTAACAATGCAAAGACCATGGGTGAACCTCCAATCAACCTCACTCTTTAAATCAAGTCGCCCAAATTCTTCCTGTAGATGCAAAACACACGCATTCAATAGTATGACTAGAAAATTTTGGTCCCTTTCGGTCCAAGCCAGAGGTGATTTAAGAAGCTCCTGCTTAAATGACTCGACCAGAGCATTATTACATTGCCTCACTTCATCCTTAAAAATTCCTGGTAAAAATACAATTTTAAGAAAACTTTTTGCTGCCGGCTTAGATAATGGAATACAAGAGACCCTCTTAAAAAGAATATAGTTTGCAAAGGCTGTTGTAGTCCAAACATTTAAGTCCACTGCTTCATGTTTCTCGGGAACATCACATGTATCCAAATATTGCTTTGCGATATGCTCGCTCAAATCGAGGCCTTTACGTGCAAACCTAAGATTAAACGCCCATTGGTCAAGAAATGATTCTGCGTTTTGAACATCTTGACTTGATGCAAAATGTCTCCAGCCAAAAGATTTCTCACCCCCCATTTCGGCAACCCTTGGAAAACGGTCTAGGAGTGCTGCTAATAAATCCTTATGAAATTCTGTGAGCATCCACTCGAGAAAACTTCCATTTTCCTTGAGAAAATTTTCAGTCTTCCACTTTAGGTTCATTAACTGGTGATATCCTGCCTGGAATAAAGGCAAAACATGTGTATGACCAAGAAGCTTGGCCCCCTTTTCTAAATCACTGCCAGCCCCCAGTTCTAATCCAATATTTATATATCCAAGTACTTTTTGCAAAGATTCTTTGCGCATTTCTAAATTCGAAGGCTGCACCTGATCCGCCACCATAGCTTTATTTGCCAGATATATAAGTTCCCAGCTAATTGTGTTTAGGCGAGAAAAATTGCCCAGTCGTAAAATAACATCTTTAAGAAATGGCACTGAGTCCGTAAGCAAAAGCGGGTAAGTCGGAGCTATGTTAAATCCCCCCTGATAAGCAAAGTCCTCCAATTCAGGGATAGGTATTTTCAAGGCATCCGGACTCGGACGACTATATATCCCCATTGCCTCTTCAAAATCAGGAATCCCCCTTTCGGCGGTTCGAATAAGCCGCCATCGATATGCCTTTTCTACCGTTTGAGTAACAGGGTACCAAATCACCGCTTCAAGAATAGAGACATAAAGTGTTGGGCTCTCAGACCGTAACAGAGCGAGTAGTCTTTTTAGAACCCCGCACTCTTCTATTTTAAAATAAATGTCGTAAACACCGTCCAAACTTAAGTGCACCAGACCTTCCACACCTTTGTAGGAATTGGTCATTTCATCGTCTTTATATACCTTGATGAGTGATTGAAATAGCACCACCTTCTGGTCAAAGTCTTCATTCTGCAACCATTCCAAAATACTAGAGTCTTCGCATGCATCTAAAAAATTTAACCACTCCAAAGCACTCTCTGGAACAAAACGGTCCCGTTGCCACCACTCAAGATCAAAACTGTATTGCAACTGCCCCTGAGACATTATTGCAAGTACTGGGAGTGATTCTCCAATTCCTGTCTCTTTGATCATTTGATAAAGTTCTTCCGGAGGCAGTCCTCTGACAATTTCCTGAGAACTGGGAGAAAGATTTATAAAATCTTGCATTCGCGATCCCCGTAACTGCATAGCGTAGCGAATCTGATCCTCTACCGATAATTTTGCGAGGGCATCTTCCACTTTATCAGGGTGCTCACTAATCCATTCGACAGGAAATGGCTTTAGATCACCCGAAAAATTATTTAACACGTCGGTTATATTTTCCATATATCAGAAGAAAACCTAAAAAACACGGCCACTGACTTCAACCACCAAAAAAATAGCGTCGTTAGATATCACCCATTTATTTCATCTAAGCTCGAAAAATCTAATAATAAAGCGTAACCTAAATTCTGGCAATAACAACTAAAACCTATTTTCTTGATTGAAGCATGACCATTGTCATCAATCTGCCCGTCTTACCTTCTTTTCTGTAGGAATACCATAGATGGTTTTCACATGATGTGCACGGCCCATCACTAAAAATATTGCCTATTGGTACCCCCGCCTCACATGCTTCGATTCGGTTTATCTTCGGCAAATCAAGAAAAAACTTGTTTTGCCCAGTTCTATTGACAAATCCTAAATGAGACGAACTTTCTCTAATGAAAGGTCGTGCACAAGACTCATCCACATCATAGCAGCACCCTCGGATGGCAGGTCCCATACCCACGATCAGGTCTTTTGGATTGGAAGTATACTCACGAGAAAAAGTCTCGATAGTATTGGTAAGTATATGTTTTTGTGTTCCTATGCGCCCAGCGTGCACGACACCCGCTACATGTTTAATGGGATCATAGATAACTATGGGAACACAGTCTGCTGTTAAAACCATTATTGGACAACCTGGAATATGAGTAATAATCGCGTCCGCTTCACACTGAGTCACTTCACTAGCAAAAATATCCGGATCTTTTAAAACATAAACATGATTTCCATGCACCTGGGTCACGTGAAACAAAACTTTTCTTCCTATTCCCAGAGAATTCAAAAATATTTTTTGGTGCTCAAAAAACAATTCACCGCTACCTTTCTCGGAAAAACAAAAGGGTTTTCTTTCACCGTTTAGGACATAACACCTCGAACTAGTTCCATGAACCAACGAGGATTGTTTTGTTAGAACATCAATAAAAAATGAAAAAACCATAATCTTATCCAAAAAAAATTCTTTAAATTAATATTTTTTTAATTTTTTTTTTGTTTGTTTTGTAAAAGTATTACTTAATAAACCCTGGTTAAAGATAATGATACCCATTGATAGGCCTTGATTAGAGGAGGTTTTAGAGCGAGCACGATAACAACATGAACAAACCAAAAAAAGCTGCTGTAGTTATTCCCCTATAAACTAGTTTTATCATGAATATTCGCTTGACATTAAACATGTTTAGAATAAAATATTGAACAATGTTGGGGCGCTGAAACGACATCCAACATTGAAAAAGGAGATCTTGATGGCAACCAAGAAAAAAGCTAAGAAAAAAGCAACAAAGAAAAAAGCAACAAAGAAAAAAGCAACAGCAACAAAGAAAAAAGCAACAAAGAAAAAAGCAACAAAGAAAAAAGCAACAAAGAAAAAAGCAACAAAGAAAAAAGCTAAGAAAAAAGCAAAAAGAAGAAGGTAGCCTATTACTAAATTGTTTTTCAGACTACAGACTCGTTTCAGCGCCCATAAACATTTTCACTCCATCGGGAAACTTCCCCCCCCTTTTTTCCTCTACAAGCGCATATTGAATTCGAACCCATTGAATAACTGCAGGTTATTAGGTTATTTTGCAGAACACCCCCTTTAAGTACTCCCCCTCCCTGAATGTCAGTGGATGGTCCTTAGCGTGCCCAGTACGGCTAATTTCTTCATATCCACGTCTAGCTGAATGAATTCCTGCAAATACTGCCTTATAAAAGTTGGTGGTTTGGACGTGAACAGAACAAGACGCGGCAAAAAGAATACCGCCCTTTTTAGTAACCTTCGCACCCGCCTGAGCTAGCTTCGTGTATGCATTCAAGGCAGTCTTTGTTTGTTTTTTCCTTTTCGCAAACGCCGGTGGATCGAGAATGACTAAATCATATCTCTGACTGTCCGACTCTAACTTTGACAACGCATCAAACCCATCTATTTTCATTTGACTAAATTCTTCCACCGAAAAATTTCGATTTGTGAAATGCAATCTTAGGTTTTTCCTTGAAGCTGCCAAGGCAATGGGATTTAAATCAATTTCCAAAACTGAACTGGCACCCCCAGCAAAAGCATAAACTGAAAACGCTCCTGTGTAACTAAATACATTCAGCACTGATTTTCCCTTCGATAACAAACGGACTTTTTGTCTATTATCTCGTTGATCCAAGTAAAAACCCGTTTTTTGCCCAGAAATCACATCCACCTCAAAATCAATTCCATTTTCTTTGAAACAAATCGGTTCGGTTATTTTGTCACCAAACAGAAGGTACCCCTCACCATATTTTTTTGAAATTATTTTTGATTCGGCTACTTTTCGACTCCGTCTCAAAACACAACGCTCAACCGAAAGTTTTTTTTTGAATAGAGTGATTAAGATATCCAGATAAGGAATCCATGCAGACGTGTAAAGCTTTAGGACTAACGTGCTTTCATAACGATCAAGCACTAACCCTGGGAAGCCATCATTTTCTCCATTAATAACACGATAGCCAGTTGTCCCTCCGCCTGATAGGTATGCTCGTAGTTGCAGAGCCTCGTTGAGCCTTTCTTCAAAAAAAATACTATCTATATCGACTGGATTAGAAGTTTGTAAAACACGCAAACGGATATCTGACTCTGGGTCGTACAAACCTATCGCGAGAAATTGATTTTTACTATCATACACCACCGCCAAGTCACCCGGTTTCCCTTCCACCTTTTCATTTTGAACTTGGTAATGAAAGACCCAAGGATATCCACGTCTAATTTTTTGCTCCAATGTTTTGGAAATCTTGATACGTACCATTGCCTTTAGTTATTCACGATCCTTTTGACCTTGCAAGGAACTCGTACAATACTTAGTGTTGAGCAAGAATCTGATTCTGGCTCATTGTGCTAAGAATTTTTGACTGCCGATCCGACACATGTGGTTGTGGATTCAATACTGACCAGATTCTCGGATTAGGCAAAACTGCCGCCATCAAGGCTGACTCAACAGGAGAAAGAGTTACAGATGAATGTTTATAATATTTAAGCGAGGCGGATTCACACCCAAATATACCATTTCCCCATTCGATAACATTTAAATAAACTTCTAAAATACGTTCCTTACTCCACAAATTTTCGATCAAAAAGGCAAACCAAACTTCAAGGGATTTGCGAAGCCAACTACGATCTTGCCAGAGGAATACATTACGTGCTGTTTGCATGGAAATGGTGCTAGCTCCCACTGTTTTATCAGTTGCAAGATTAGTCTTAATAGCGGCTTCAACTGCTTGCCAATCAAATCCACTATGGTAAAAAAAGTTTTGATCTTCTGCAGCTATGACTGCGCGAACAAGGTTAGGTGAAATTTGATTCAAGGACACCCAGCGCTTCAGAAAAGTGGGGTATGATTTGTCATGACCCGATTCGACCCAACGAATCCATAGTAGGGGAGTGGTCGGGGGATCAACTAATCGGTAAACTAAAACAGGGATTACTGTAAATACTAGGAAAACAAGCAAAAAATCAAAGAATATTTTAAAAAAATAAATCTTGATCGAAGCTTGAATATCCTTTTTGTTGGATTTTTTTTTAGCGCGAGGCATTAGCGCGCTCCCTCCCCCACCACCAAAATATTTATTATATACAGTACTTAACCAGTCCGGGCACTCCTATCAATCTTATTATTCTCATGAAACGTGTCATAAGTACTGATTATTTTCTGAAATTCGCCACTTGCCTGATTAGAAATGTTCCGATGGTAGGTCTTATGATATTTAAAGTCGAAGGGGTTATAAACGGTATTTTTCTTATCTCGACTACGAACTTCATAGTGTAAATGAGGTGCAAAACTACGACCCGTGTTTCCAGATTCCGCGATTATTTCACCTTGTTTTACGAACTGCCCTCGTTTCACCAAGACTCGGCTCAAATGAAGGTAGAGAGTTTTAATTTTTTGATTCGGATGGTCTATCTCAAGGCAATAACCATTAGCTCTTATATTCCAATTGGAGCGACTAATACGACCATCAAAAGTGGACCGGATGGGTGTTCCAACTTCTGCCTTAAAATCTGTTCCGGAGTGACCTCGGCGCCCTTTTCGAAAATCTCCAGGTAGGGAGACTATTTCCACATATTCATCGATCGGTGACTGTTTTTTTACAATCCGTTGGGTAATTTCTGTGCCGTTACGATCGAAATACCCACCATATTTCATTCCCTGTTCCTTGTAAAAATTAGCCTCCATCGTTTTTTTTAGATAACTGCTTTTATAAATTAATTGTAATATTTTGAACTGACCCTGATTATCTAATCGCTCGTAGACAACACTCAGGTCATCCCCATTGCGCATTTCCTTATTTACATCTAAAAACCAAACCAACAATCTTGCCAGATGAGCAGCAAACGCATCACATTCGCTTCTTAATTTTACTCCCTGACAAACTGTATAACTGAGAGAATTTTTGACTTTTAGCTTCAGCGCTTGAATATTAGGTTCATTGGATTGAGTCGATGAGTCAAATAAAACCTGTTTAACTTTGTAAGGAGGGGCCTCAACTGAATTAAAATTCTGAGTCGGATCTTCTTCATGAATGTTGGTCTTTAACCCTGAGTCTAAAGATTGACTTTGCAACACTACAGAGTGTGACCCAATCCTGCTGCCCTCAGCAATCTCTTTCTCTTTCAACCCGACATTATATGCATTGGCTACTGAACTCAACTCATTTTGGGAAACCAAAAAATACACATTGAGCCCCAAAGAAGTTACAAAAAGCAGATTGAATAACACCCGCAAAGAAAAGGACCTTCTAATATTTTTTTTTGATTTTTCACAAAAAGTGGTGGCTTTATAATACATTGGGCTTAGAGGTTGGGAGTTCGCGATGAATTAATTTTATATTATTCGAGTTCGGATTGAAAAATTGGATAACTACAAAATACGGAGAAGTATTCCACTAGCTTGCGTTTCTAATACATTTAGGTTATTCATGTCGGAACTATCAAAAATTTAATTATATTGAATTAGTACTATTGTTGTTTTCTCAGGGTAAAGCAATATTATCTTGCTTTAAATTTTAAATAAAATCAACTATTTACATGCATTCTACCCCTCTTATTGCAGATAAAGAAATGGCGTTTTCTCCCGAAACTATCTTTGTCGATAAATCAGTGGCCGACCATCCGCTGACCCTGAAAACCCTTCTTCAATTCCCAAACACGCCAGTTGAATATAATATTACCCTTGATGAAGCCGTTCAAATGATCCAGAAAACCTCGACTGATGTTTTTGGTGCCGGAAAACGAAATTTAATCCTAACTCGGTTTAAAGGTTCGTTTCTAAAAAAATGCCCTGGGATTAGCCCAGGAATGGTTTGCTGTAATTATTACGTAGTTAATCTTTTTAAAAATTGCATATATGATTGTTCTTATTGCTTTTTGCAAGACTTTTTAAAAAACAATCCACTACTGGTTGCTTACGTTAATGTCGAAGATTTATTAGAAGAACTCGATCGAACCTTCGCAGCTCATCCTGACCGGACATTTCGAGTCGGCACGGGAGAACTGGCTGACAGTCTAGCCCTGGATGAAGTCATTCCATACTCTCAACAATTGATCCCGTTTTTTAACCAGCGAAAAAATGCAGTTCTTGAGCTCAAAACAAAATCGAACTGCGTAAAAAACCTGCTAACCCAGAATAGCACAAACAATGTAATAGTTTCCTGGTCGCTAAACCCACAAATAATTATAGATCGCGAAGAAAAAGGAACACCAAATCTCGAACAACGGTTGGAGGCTGCTCGACTATGCGCAAACAAAGGGTATAAAATAGGGATACATCTCGATCCTATTATAATTTTTCAAGATTGGGAAAGAGCATACCACGGCATGATTAAAAAAATATTCGAGGTACTAACCCCATCACAAATAGAGTGGATAAGCCTTGGTAGTTTTCGCTACCGAAGGTCTCTTAAAAAAATCATTAATGAACGTCATAAGAATACTCGCCTATTTATAGGCGAACATATTGCTAGCAAGGATGGGAAACATCGCTACATTAGGTCACTGAGGAATGAAGCTTACAAAAATCTTCGTACGCTCCTAAAAAACGTCTCTGCCGATTTGAACATCTATGTATGTATGGAAACCAAGGAAATATGGGAAGGAGTTACGGGGAAAATGCCGCGATGCGATGAAACGCTAGACAAATTTTTCGACCTATAAAACCACCGTCATAAACGCATCGGCATGACGATGCTTTGGTAGTCTTTATCACCGTTCGAGGTTATAAGGCACGAGGATTTTTCGTCCTTCAAGTTAAGAACAACCTCTTCGTCATCGATCACATTTAATACATCGAGAACATATTTGGCATTAAGCCCAACTGAAACATCCTCTCCAGAGTAAGAAATAGCTATTTCTTCCCGAGCCTCTCCCAGTTCAGTCGTATCCGTAGTCAAAGTAATACTCCCTGACTGAATGTCAAAACGAACCATTTTCGACTTCTCATCAGCCAGCAAAGCAACCCGCTTTAAAGCATGTTGGAACACATCACGGTTAATCTGCACTTGCAGTTTATTATCAGAAGGAATGACTTGCTGGTAATTTGGAAATTTACCATCAATTTTTCTGGAAATAATAACCTGATCGCCCTGCATGAAGGCCATATGATTATTTTTTGCTGAAAAAGAAAAAGTAGTTTCTTCGTCTTCAATAAGCTTCATCACCTCCGCCAAAGCCTTTTTGGGAATAAGGTGACTCAATCTTTCTCCTTTTGAGCCATCGCCAAGGCCTCGCCGAATTATTGCTAATCGGTGCCCATCCGTCCCCACCATCTTTACTTGTCCATTATCTTGCTCTAGCAATAAACCATTCAGAACCTGTCTTGTTTCATCAGGCGACTGCGCAAAAAAAGTTTTTCGGATCATTTCTTTGAGTAGTTTGCTACTCAGCTCCATTATGCTATCTTGACTAAATTCAGGAAGGGGGGGGAAATCTTCCGAGGGCATCCCTGGTAAACGAAATTTTGATTTACCACACTTAAGTCTAACCCAATGATTATCTTCCTTTGAGAGATGAACTTCCTCTCTCGGCAACTCACGTAGAATATCAAATAATTTTTTAGCACTGAGGGTCACTTCGCCCGCAGTGATAACATTGGCAGAATAATACCCTTTAGCCCCTATTTCCAAGTTCGTAGCCTGGATAGCAATCCGATCTTTTTCCGCAGAAAGTAACAAGTGCGAAAGTATGGGCATCGCGCCCTTGGTTTCGGCAATTCCTTGAACTTTTTGCACTCCATCAAGGAAAATATCTCTATCTATCCTAACTTCCATTTGGCGGGTCTCCAAAGCTTATAAGGTGTGTAGGTGGGCATCCCATCTCGCTTGGTTTAGCACAATTAACCAAACCTGTCAAAACGTAATTATACAACATCCTAATAATGAGATGTAAGCCAAAACCGTAATCAATATAAAATCTTCGTCCTGACTATTTTATGAAATGGTATTTGCCTTTCATGACCGATTGAAAAATAATAAAAAACAGTATATTCTACTCCAAGTTTCCCACGATTTTGAATTATTTGGGATTTTGATTCACATTACTCAACCGGTGGCCATGCTAGCGTCCCATGAGTGACTTCCATCAATCCAACAAAGTTGCCAACGAAAAATACCGCCGTGAACTTTTCGACCACGTCACAAAACTGGTGTGCCCTGAAAATTTTTCTAATTTCAAGGCAACAGATCCACAAAAATTTTACTCGGGTTTCAAAAACTGCGTCACCCCCCTAATCAACACTGAAATCCAACGTCTCAAAAAAAGTCTCACCCATACTAGCAATAGTCATCTTTTATTACTGAAGATTACCGCTTTAGTCGATACCATTATTCAGGCTGCTTTTGATGCCTCCATCTGGTTTCACAATCGCACGCTACAAAAAAAATTACACTCAAAAAAAATTTCAATCGCGATCATAGCTCGAGGTGGATACGGCAGAGAAGAACTTTATTTCCAGTCAAATGTGGATATCCAAATCATTTCCGGGAAAAACCAGATAGAAGATACAAAGCAAATTGTTAAGCACCTAGAATATCTTTTTGTTCACCAAAGTATTTTTCAAACCTCGACAAGTGCTTGTTACACAAATACTAGTTCACTAGAAAAAGAACTGAGTGGAGGCAAAATAAGTGCTCTATGTGCTCTTCTAGAAGGAAGGCTTGTGGCGGGGAATGCTGACATCTATTCAGAATTCATGAATATAGTTAAAAAAGCTTCTGTGTTGCAAAAAGAAAATCTACTTAGCTATTGCCACGAACATAAAAGTTATTATGAAGTTTCAAACACCGTCTTCCAACAGGAACCCAACGTCAAGGAAGAACTTAATCGGCTATATTGGGCTCTTGCCTTGGCTAGACTCAAATATGATCTAAAAAATACCAACCAGTTTGAATTTCTTGATGAATTATTAAAAAATGGTCTCATAAGCGCACCTGCCTTTAAAAGTATTCAGTCCTCGCTAGCATTCTTATCCAAAGTCAGACTTTTTTTACATTGCGACCAAAAAGGTTCGTATCGAGATATGATGAGCTATGAAGTGAGGGGGAAAATAGCGCAGTCGATGGGATATAGCGTTAAAGAGTTTTTCCATAAATATTTTTACGAGGCTACTTACCCTCTAAAAAAATATAGCCGCAATATTTTCTGGGAAAGCATGACACCAGATACTCTAAAGGTGAAAAACCTTTCCAAAAACTTTGCCTTAAACTCACAACATCAAATAATCCCAGACAAAGATCCTGCCACCCTATTCTCCCAAAATCCCATCAGAATTTTTAAAATATTCGCATGGGTATCAGAAAAAAATTATTACCTATCTTACCCTATTGTTCGATCCATCGAGGACCACGTCGACCAAATGTGTCCGATTTTCATTAATAAAGATGATCAAAAGGAGGTTCAACTATGTTTCAAGCGTGTCATTAACGGAAAATATTTTTCGAGATCCTTACGGCTTTTGCATGAGTTTGGACTGCTAGCAAACTTCTATATTCCAGAATTTAAAAATATCTGTGGCCTACTGCAAGATATCTATGTCCATCATTTCCCAACTGACATACATGTGCTTTCTGCTTTGGACATTTTAAATGGACTAGAAGTAGACGAAAATACTGACCCATTTTTGAGAAGCCTTTATCATTCAATTCGAGACAAAACAACTCTCAAACTTTCTGTACTTCTTCATGATATCGGTAAAGGAGTTCGTTCTCCCGGCCAAAACGAAGAGCTCTTAGGTGCCCGCCTTGTCCCGGCAATTTTAGAAAACTTGGGGTACGCTAAAAATAGTCGTCGCGTAAATGATGTTGCGTTTTTGGTCGAAAAACATTTGATGATGCATGACCTCCTTCTTCTCGACCCGGAAGAAGATGATACCTACGATATGATTTGGGACCTAGTCAACCATGATGTAGAACGCCTAAAAATGCTTCTGCTGCTCACTTATTCAGACAGAGGAGGCACTAAAATGAGGATGACACTTTCCCAAATTGAACAGTTGAAAATATTTTATCAACACACACTGCATCATAAAAAACGACAGGCTGTCCCACGATCGGTTAAGACGGACTTTCTAAAAATGGTGCGACTCCCAAGAGATATGCAATCTCATCTCGAAATTTATAATGAATTCTGCCAGTCAAATGAAGCGTTTGCTTGTGAACTTCTCTTCAAGCCAGCACAAGACTCGGAATTGGTTATTTGCTCGAAAGATCGCCTAAACTTGCTCTATAGTTTTTCAGCAGTCCTCGCCTTTAACAAACTGAATATTGTTGAAGCCAATATTCACACTCTGCGTGACCACGTTTTTGATGTTTTTAAAATAGTAAGTTCTGAAGGCACTCCTATTAATTATGCTGATATTTTCCCCCTTCAAAATCAAATTAAAAACGATTTGAAACGGGTTTGTGTCGACCAGGAACCTCTGTCTCAGATCTTTAAAAATCGATCGCTTCCCATTTCTAAAGAACAAACTAAAGCGCAAGATATCAAACTCAAAATTAAGCTGATCGGCCGTTCGATCAAAGTGGAGACTCGAGACCGACTGGGAACATTTATGACCCTGACTGGAGTATTTTCGCAGTTTAATATGGAAATACAACGAGCTGTCTTAGATACACGGGAGGGAACAGCTTCAAACATTTTTTATATGAGACCAAAGGACGTCCGCGATATCACAGAAAACAAGGAACACTTCCTGCGCACCCTTAAACAGGCTCTACGGCAATTGATTGATTCAGACGAAATTATTTTCAAAGAATCATCAGCTCCAACTATTCTCATAAAACCCGCTCTTGCCGTCTAGTGTAGATCTTGCCATGTTTTTCCTAAGATTATTTTATTTTTTATTTTTTTTTAACACCTTGGCTACTAATGTGCTTGCAATAAGTCCAGGAGAGTTGCTCAAAAAAGCGAAGACCCTGGAAGGTAATGGCTTTTTAGAAGATGCCGCACAATCCTGGGAGGAACTCACTACAGTAGACACCAGTCCCAGTTTTATTATCTATGCTCAGCTAAAACTGGGCATTACCTACCTAAAACTTAAACAATTCCAAAAGTCCATCGACATATTAAAGATAGCCACAATGTCACACCCAGATAATTTTGACGCTCATTTTAGTCTTGCCAACTCTTTAAGTGCGTTTAAAAATTTCTCCGAAGCCATTAAGTCCTATAAAAAAACAACCGCTGTGAAACCAAAAGAAGGCTTGAGCTATGTGGGACTTGGGCTGTCCCTCTTTGGGAATGGTAACTCAGAAAGCGCAATCAAAACCCTTTTAAAAGCCAATAAATTGTTTAAGGAAAAGAAAAATATTTCTTGGTATGGAGATACTCGGGTCATGATCGCACAAGTAAAACACTTTGAGAAGTTCCCCCCCCATTTTTCAAATTTATGGCTTGCAACTAACTTAAAACTTGTTCACGATACTTACGAAAAAAATGTATTTAACCCAAAACAATACCTTACATCAATTTCTACGCACGAAAAAAACGACTCCCCCCATTAAATGAGGCAATTCAATTTTCGCTCATTTTTCTGGATCGCTGGCAACAACTTTCACACTTATGACAACAGTGATTTAAAATTTCGAGAAAAAAGCAACTATTAAAAAATTTTAACTTAAAATTAATAATTCATTAATGTTTTTTAGAGTAGAGTGGCCCTTGGGAGTTCCTCCTCCTATCTTGGAAAGGTATAGTTTATGCCGTTTTTTTCTTTCCAAGTCTCCTCTTTGTTAGGAGAACAGTTTGCCCTCTGAAGGTAGACTGTTCTCCTATTTTGTTCTCCCCCACTTTGCTAGATAAATAGTTCAAAAACAGCATAATTGTTTCAGTTTTATAGTAAACTGGGTTAGAATCTCCAAGCACTGAGCCACCAAACTAAATTATTGAAAAGTAGTGTTTTTCGTAGGTTGGGATGATTTAAGTTGGACGTAGCTCCCTCTCAAAAGACAATTAGGCTTCTTCTTATTGCCTCCCGTGCCAAATTTATGTTGAAATTATAAATCAAACCCAATTTTTATATTGGAAATAATTATTTATGCTATCAAATTATTAACTTCCGGAGATTTATGAACAAACAATCCGCGCTTAATTTAGTTTGGATAGACCTTGAAATGACCGGACTAGATCCTGAGCTAGAAGTCATTATAGAAATTGCAAGCTTAGTAACCGACCATGATTTAAATATACTAGCCGAAGGACCTTGCTTGGCTATTCACCAAAGCGATGAAATTCTTAATCGTATGGATGCTTGGAATCAGAAGCATCATAATGCCTCTGGACTGGTAGAGCGTGTAAGAAAGTCAAAGATTACTCATGAAGAGGCGTCACGACAAACCCTGGAATTTATTCAACAATATTGTCCTGAAAATACTTCCCCCCTTTGCGGAAACTCCATTGCACAAGATCGTAAATTTCTTGAAAAGTATATGAAAAAACTTCATAACTACTTACATTATCGAAGCGTTGATGTAACATCAATTAAGGAATTGGTTAGACGATGGTATCCGGATGGACCTAAACTCCCAAGAAAAAGCGACAGTCATATGGCATTGACCGATATTAGAGAGTCGCTGAATGAACTTATATTTTATCGCAAAGAATACTTTGTCTCCAATGGTTTAACCTCTCTACAAGTGCCTTCAATTCAGAAAAAAAATAATGGGTAAAGGAAGTATAGTAACTATCGTGTTTCTAGTATTTATCGGTTACCTATCCTTTACGATGATATGGACTGGGAGTAAGTTTGAATGTGAAATTTGTGTTGAATACAATGGGGTTCAGTCATGCCAAGAGGTAGAAGGTATGGCAAAAGAAGACACTATAATGACTGGCATGAGTACCGCTTGCGCTGCTGTAACTAATGGCAGGACAGAATCCATAGACTGCTCAATGACCCAACCGGTAAAAGTACAGTGTAAAAATATCTAATGATCAATCTATGATTTAACCTATAGTTCATATTTTGACTCCTTATCAGAACAGACAAGATTATAAACTTCCCGGTATTTTTCTTCGACACTTCCCATGCTGAAGCGGAAACGGTCTTTGTCCATTTTTTCGCCTGTCTCTGAATGCCACAGGCGACATCCATCAGGGCTAATTTCGTCTCCTAAAAGGATCTCTCCCTTATGCCGTCCAAATTCAAGCTTAAAGTCGACCAGTCTGATCTTTCGCTCCTTAAAGTATTCCACCATCAAATCGTTAATCTTATATCCATATTGTCTAAGCATGTCGAGTTCCTCTTGGGTCGCCCAGCCAAAAGTAACTGCGTGACAATCATTGATTAACGGGTCGTGCAGGTCATCATTTTTATAAAAAAACTCTAGAATCGGGGGGACAAATTCCTTTCCTTCCTCAACCCCCAAGCGTTTGCATAAACTGCCCGCAGCTACATTACGAAGAACTACCTCCACCGGGATGATATCTAATCTCTTAACAAGGGTTTCTCTGTCATTTAGTTGCTCCACAAAATGTGTCTTGATCCCCTTCTTCTCCAAGTATTGGTATATACAATTCGACACTTCATTATTCATGACTCCCTTATCAACAATGGTTCCCTTTTTAATACCATCAAAAGCACTAGCATCGTCTTTAAAATACTGAATCATCAAACTGGGGTCTTCTGTGGCATATAGTATCTTAGCCTTTCCCTCATAAACTTTTTCAAGCCGTTTTATTGTCATTTTTTATTTTTAAAAACCCTTTTAAAAATTTTATCTATATTTTTTAACTGGTCTTTCATGTTGCACACCTTGTCCAACTCTTTTCCTGAAAGATATTTTTTAATCTCACCATCTTTCTTTAAAAGTGATATAAAAGCACCTTTACCTTCCCAAGCTTTCATTGCATTCCTCTGAACTAGCTCATATGCACCCTCCCGTGATAAACCCTTGCGAACCAAAGCAAGTAAAACTGACTGAGAGTAATAAAGCCCACCTGTAACCTCCATATTTTTTCTCATGTTCTTTGGATAAACGATCATCTTTTTCACTAGTCCTGTCATTTTTCTTAGCATGTAATGCAAAAGAATCGTGCTGTCAGGACCGATCACCCGCTCCACAGAAGAATGACTAATATCTCTCTCGTGCCATAAAGCAACATTTTCCATCGCTGCCATCGAATTGGCTCGAACTACGCGCGCCAAGCCACACATTTGTTCAGAGATTATGGGGTTTCGTTTATGCGGCATTGCAGAAGACCCTTTCTGCCCTTTAGAAAAAAATTCCTCGGCTTCCAACACTTCTGTTCGTTGGAGATGCCGGATCTCCGTAGCAAACTTATCGATTGATCCTGCAATAATTGCAAGTGTCGTAAAAAATTCCGCGTGCCTATCCCGTTGAATTATTTGAGTAGAAACAGGCGCTGGTTTAAGCCCTAATTTCTTACACACGTATTCTTCGACTGTCGGATCAACGTTCGAGAAAGTTCCCACCGCACCTGAAATTTGACCGTATGCAATCCGCTCCTGCGCTCGTTTTAATCTCTCTATGTTCCGACAAGTCTCCTCATACCATACCGCGAGCTTTAGCCCAAAAGTAAGAGGCTCTGCATGAATACCATGCGATCGTCCAATAGTGGGCAAATCTTTATGAAGAAAAGCTTGCTCCTTTACCGCGTCTCGAAAACATTTTAACTCTTTGAGTATCAACTTTGCTGAATCCTTTAATTGAACAGCTAAAGTAGTATCAAGAATATCTGAGGAGGTGAGCCCTAAATGCATATAGCGATTGGCTTCTCCCACATTTTCTGAGACACAAGTTAAAAAGGCAATGACATCATGCTTTACTTCTTTTTCGATTTCGTTAATTCGCTTGATATCAAATTTGGCTTTCTTTTTTATCTCGGCAACGGCTGAAGCTGGGATTTCCCTCCTTTTTGCCAAAGCCTCACACACCAAAATTTCAATCATGAGCCAGATATTAAACTTGTTTTCTGGTTCCCAGATTTTGGCAAGTTCGGGGAGAGAATATCTAGGGATCAAGAGGCACTCCTATTTTCTAATTTCAGATAGAGTTTGAGTTGAATGACCAGCTAATTAAACCTAAAATGATGGAATTGGTCGAGCAAGATTTGGCTATATTAAACATTATCCACCTCTAAATCAATCTCAGAGATGAGCAAAGTCGTCAAAATCAGTTTTGTGTGTCTTGGGAATATATGCAGGTCACCACTAGCCCAAGGGGTATTTCAGGACTTGGTCAATCGTGAAAAAATCAATCAAAAAATTTTTGTTTCTTCAGCTGGAACTGGCAATTGGCATATTGGTAATTTACCAGATGAACGAATGCGTCAAACAGCCCAATCTAAAGGTATTCAACTTGAGAGCCGTGCTCAGCAGTTTCAAAGTAAAGATTTTAATCGATTCAACCTTGTACTGGCAATGGACCATAGCAACCTTGCCAGGCTCGCGGAAATTGCTCCAAGCACACTCTCTCCAGACAAGCTAATGCTTTTCCGATCCTTTGATCCAAAAAGTAATGGAGACCAAGATGTTCCTGACCCTTACTATGGAGGTGAAAAGGGATTTGAGGAGGTCTACCGGATGGTTGAACGAACTTGTCCCCCAATTTTAGCCTACATAAAGTCTCGCTT
>JYMV01014046.1_pt1 | contig 35352 bp, 28 predicted proteins | sample 338911 | NCBI WGS metagenome assembly JYMV01 (sample SAMN03354496, study PRJNA234377) | hydrothermal vent metagenome | biome: Deep sea; feature: Hydrothermal plumes at the Eastern Lau Spreading Center, Western Pacific Ocean; material: Seawater | place: Tonga | collected 2009 | depth 2000 m m | reverse complement strand
GCGTTATTTGCTGCGTGCGACCAATACCGGGGTAACGGCGGTGATCTCGCCGACGGGGACACTATTGGCGCAGGCGCCACAATTTGAACAGTTCGTGCTGGAAGCTGAGGTGTTGCCGATGCAGGGGGCGACGCCTTATGTGAAGATTGGTAATCGTTGGTTGTTGCTATTGCCGGTACTGTTGATCGTATCGCTCGTTATGAGGCGGAGACAGTAAGGCAGGTGGATCGGGTTGTACGGGGGCTTTCATCCCTGATGATCTGTCTGAATGATCATATAGATTATCCTACTCAGGAGGATCGCGTTGGTAACCTTCGTTGCCACATTCGGGGCAGGCCTGTATGTGCCTCACGGATTCAATCACCAATGCATAGCCGCAGTTGCTGCAGTACAGCGTGCCGGGACCGGTGATCTCACCGGAGGTGTATTGATCGTTGGATTGCGCACGCTCGGCCAGTTGCATCAACTCAACGCTGGTTTGATCGGCAACCCGAGTAAACAGTTCCAGTAAGCGATCTTCAATTTGCCCTAGATCGAAGCGAAACCAGGCCTTGAGTTCCTCTCCTGTATTGGCGATATGCTCACCCGCATCGTCAAGGTCGCGTTTCAGATAAGCGGCGACGTTATCCGCTTCTTCGCGGGATAGTTCTTTCAGTTCGACGGCGGTGTCGCGCGCACGATCGATCAACTTTCGAACTGGAGTCAGGGTGTGTTCTTCAGCACTGTGTAGAGCCTCGTGGACCCGTTCCATCATGCGATGGTAGGCCGCTTCGAGTCGTTTCTCGAGATCATTGGATTTGGGCGCGCTCATGTCTGATTATCTCCCTTCAGGATGATATTTTGAGGTCATAGTTTAAGTTTGGCTCAAATTTGGGGTTTTTCCAGCGTACTGTCGGTGGAAACTGGCTTGCCGATAGGCAGACTCGCGACATTGTGTTGAAATACACGGTATTACGGTTGCTGCGAAAGAACGACGAATTTATGCAAGATTTCTATAATCCCGGGGAACTGGAAACCGAGGTTCAGGCCTACTGGGACGACAATCAGACCTTCCGTGCCGATGAGTCGGCCAAAGGCGAGAAATACTATTGTCTGGCGATGTTTCCCTATCCCAGTGGGCGCCTGCACATGGGCCATGTGCGCAATTACACCATTGGTGACGTGATTTCGCGTTATCAGCGCATGAATGGAAAGAATGTCCTGCAGCCGATGGGTTGGGATGCGTTTGGCTTGCCAGCCGAGAATGCGGCGCACAAAAACAAGGTACCGCCAGCCAACTGGACGTACGAGAACATTGACTATATGCGCGGCCAGCTCAAACGACTGGGCTTTGGTTATGACTGGAGCCGCGAGCTGGCCACCTGCCGCCCGGAGTATTATCGCTGGGAGCAGTGGCTGTTCACCCGGCTGCTGAAAAAGGGGCTGGTTTACAAAAAGATGGCGCATGTGAACTGGGATCCGGTCGATCAGACGGTGCTTGCGAACGAGCAGGTGATCGACGGTCGCGGCTGGCGTTCTGGGGCACTGGTTGAGCGGCGTGAGATTGATCAATGGTTTATGCGCATCACCGATTACGCGGAGGAGCTGCTAGAGGGGCTGGACAAGCTCGAGGGTTGGCCCGACGCCGTGTGTACCATGCAGAAAAACTGGCTTGGCCGTTCCGAGGGTATCGAGGCCGAGTTTCGTGTGGTGGATTCCGATCAGGCCATTCGCATCTACACCACGCGGCCCGACACGATGATGGGCGTGACCTATCTTGCGGTTGCAGCGGAACATCCGTTGGCGCACCAGGCCGCGGAGAACCATCCGGGGGTTGCCGAATTCATTGCCGAGTGCGCACGTTCCGGTACATCGGAAGCCGAACTCGAAACCGCTGAGAAAAAGGGCGTCGCGCTGGGCATTAATGCCATTCACCCGCTGACGGGGGCTGAGGTTCCGGTTTGGGCGGCCAATTTTGTGTTGATGGGTTATGGCACTGGGGCAGTGATGTCGGTTCCGGCCCACGATCACCGTGATCATGAGTTTGCCCTTGCCCACGGCTTGCCGATTGTTGCTGTTGTATTTCCGGTGGCGGGTGAAGCCCCGGATTTTGATGTCGAGGCGTTTGTCGACAAGGGTGTGTTAAAAAATTCCAACGGGTTTGATGGATTGACCTCGGCCGAGGCATTTACCGCTATCGCTGACCAGCTACGAGAGAAGGGTTTGGGCGAAATTCAGACCAATTGGCGATTACGTGACTGGGGTGTTTCCCGGCAGCGTTATTGGGGTTGTCCGATTCCTGTTATTAACTGCAAGAGCTGTGGTTCGGTGCCGGTGCCGGAGGATCAGCTGCCGGTGGTGTTGCCTGAAGACGTCGAGTTTGAAGGTGTTGGGTCGCCGCTCAAGCAAATGCCGGAGTTCTATCAGGTTGCCTGTCCAACCTGCGGTGGTGATGCCGAGCGTGAGACCGATACCTTTGATACCTTCTTCGAATCATCTTGGTATTTCGCTCGATTCACCGGGCCTGACAACGATCAGTCGATGCTCGATCAACGCGCGCGCCAATGGCTGCCGGTGGATCAATATATCGGTGGTATAGAACATGCGGTATTGCATTTATTGTACGCGCGATTTTTTCACAAGTTGATGCGCGACGAGGGTCTGGTTGACGGAGACGAACCGTTCACCAATCTTTTGACGCAGGGCATGGTGCTTAAGGATGGTGCCAAAATGTCCAAGTCGAAGGGTAACACGGTTGATCCGCAAGGCTTGATCGAAGAGTACGGCGCGGATACGGTGCGCTTGTTTATGATGTTCGCAGCGCCGCCCGATCAATCGCTGGAGTGGTCGGATGCGGGGGTCGATGGTGCATTTCGTTTTCTAAAGCGGCTGTGGAAGCTGGTGGCTAGCCATGTTAATGACGGTGGCGGAGACGAGTTGGACGTCGGGTCGCTTGATCACGCAGGCAAAGATCTTCGTCGCCAGATTCACGAGACCATTGCCCGGGTGAGTCAGTCCATCGGTGAGCGTTATACCTTCAATACCGCTATTGCTGCGGTAATGGAGTTGATGAATGCGGTAAACAAGAGTGGAGCCTCCTCGGCGCAGGCCTCGGCGTTGCGTCAGGAAGCACTGGATGCCATGGTGCTGCTGTTGTCACCCATTGTGCCGCATATCTGTCATCACTTGTGGCAGGCGTTGGGTCATACAACGTCGGTAGAGTCGGAGTCATGGCCCCAAGCGGATCAGGATGCAATGGTGCGCAGCACGGTGGAGATTGTGGTGCAGGTAAACGGTAAGCTGCGCGGCAAGTTTTTGGTGGCAGCGGGTGCCAGTAAAGATGAGATAGAAGCGGCGGCGTTGGCGGATGAGAATGTGCAGCGTTTTCTGGATAAGCCGGTAAAGAAGGTCATTGTGGTGCCTGGCAAGTTGGTGAATGTGGTTGTCTAGGCGGCTGTCGAATGTCCTCTTGCTGTGGCTGGCGGGTTGGCTGCTGAGTGGCTGTGGATTCCAGTTGCGCGGTGATATGGTGTTGCACGGTGTCGGCTCGATCTATGTCCACGCCAGCAATAAGGTCGATGGTATTACGCCGCGACTGCAACGTCAGTTTGTTGCGGCTGGGATCGAGTTGGTCGAGAGTCAGGAACATGCGGATGTCTCGCTGCGAATCACTCGGGATCGTTTTGATCGTCGGGTATTGAGTGTCAGTCAGGCCAACCGGGTTCTTGAGTATGAATTACAGTATCAAGTTGAATACGTGTTGCAACAAGGTGGCATATCTCAGTTACCGGTTATGGTGACGATGACGCGTGATTTTGTGAATGATGAAGAGAACGTACTGGGAACCAGCGCACAGGCATCGGTGGTTCGAGAGGAATTAGAGCGGGATATTGTGCAAGCGTTGTTAAGAAAGATTAATGCGCAGTTACGATATTTGGCAGTTGGAGAGACGTCATCGAAGTAAAACCGCAACAACTTGCGCAACATCTGCAGCGTGGAGTGGCGCCGGTTTATTTTGTGCATGGCGATGAGCCGTTACAGCGAGAGGAGTCCGCTGATCTTATTCGGCGCCAGGTGATGGCCCAAGGTGAAGTGGAGCGTGAGATATTTCATGTTGCCAGAGATTTTGACTGGGATACGCTGACCACTCTGGGTAGTGAGATGTCTTTATTCGCCGAGACCCGTTTGGTTGAACTCAAACTGGGGGCTACCCGAGTGCCTGCGGCGGGAACCAAGGCATTCATCGCCTATACTGAACAACTACCCGAAGGGGTGACACTGCTGGTGACAGCCGACAGGCTGGATGCGAACCAGCGCAAGAGTCGCTGGTGTAAGGCTCTGGCCAGCGCAGGGGTAGAAACCGTGTGTTGGCCAATCAAAGGCGCGATGCTGGGGCGTTGGCTCGAAGCTCGTCTGGCCTCGGTCGGTCTGGGTGCGGATCCCGATGTAGTACAGTTGTTATTGCAAAGAGTGGAAGGCAACCTGCTGGCGGCGCGTCAGGAAATCGAGCGTTTAAGGTTGCTGCACGGCGAAGGTCGGATCACTATGGATAGGGTTGCCAGCGGAGTCGGTGACAGCGCACGTTATGATGTGTTTTCATTGGTGGATGCCGCACTTCAGGGTGATGTGGCTAGGGTGTGCCGCATTATTGATCGGCTCCGCGACGAAGGTGTCGAGCCGACGTTGATATTATGGGCGCTTAGCCGAGAGGCGCAGCGATTGAGCCTTTTGTCGCATGGCTCGGTGAGAGGCGAACCGTTGGATCGCATGATGTATTCCGAGCGTGTTCCCAAGCCGGCGCAGGCAGGCGTTCGCAAAGCCCTGTCGGCACGTGGATTGAGATACTGGCAACGCGTTGTGCAGCGTTGTGCTGAAGTTGACCGGGTATTGAAGGGGCGTCGACATGGCGATGTCTGGGATGGTCTGCTCGGCATTGGTTTGTCTATGGCTCGCAGTCCGGTGTGTTAGAGAATGTATTATTGATGATGGCTTTATGACAAACGATACACAATTGGATATTCAAAAATATATGTTGGAGCTTGGGCGCAACGCGCGTCAGGCTGCACGGGTGTTGGCGCGCGCCGAAACCTCGGCAAAGAATCGCGCGCTGGATTTGATGGCATCCGCGATAGAAGATACCGCCGCTGAATTGATCTCGGAGAACGCCCAAGATCTTGCCGCAGGTGAGGCCAATGGTCTTGATGCTGCACTACTGGATCGGCTTGAGTTGAATCCCGATCGAATTGCAGCGATGGCAGAGGGCTTGCGTCAGATTGCCGCGCTACCTGATCCGATCGGCGAGATCAGTGAGATGAGTTTTCGTCCTTCTGGCATTCAGGTTGGGAAGATGCGCGTGCCTTTGGGTGTGGTCGGAATCATCTATGAGTCCAGACCTAACGTCACCGCCGATGCCGCGGGTTTGTGTTTGAAGTCGGGTAATGCGGCAATTCTCCGAGGGGGTTCGGAGGCACTGCATTCGAATCAGGCGATCGCGCGTTGTATCGAAAGTGGTTTACGTGCGGCAGACCTGCCGATGGAGTCAGTGCAGGTCGTCAAGGTCACCGATCGTGCTGCAGTAGGCGAATTAATTCGCATGGAGAATTACGTGGACGTCATTATTCCACGGGGTGGTAAGGGACTGATTGAGAGGGTGAGTGCCGATGCACGCGTGCCGGTGATCAAGCATCTGCACGGTGTATGTCATGTCTACATCGATGATGATGCCGATCACGACAAGGCAATACGCGTTGCATTTAATGCCAAGACGCAGCGCTATGGAACCTGCAATACCATGGAAACATTATTGGTGGCACGCTCAGCGGCTGCCGATATATTGCCAGAGTTATGTCGCCAGTATTTTGATGAGGACGTGGAACTGCGGGGTTGCGCCGAAACCTGTGCCATTATTTCTTCCTGCAAGCCGGCAAGCGATGAAGATTGGGACGAAGAGTATCTGGCACCGATACTATCGATTCGAATCGTCGATGACCTCACCGAGGCGATGGAGCACATTCATCATCACGGCTCGGGTCATACTGAATCCATTATCACTGAGAACTTTAGTCACGCGCAGAGTTTTCTGCGTGAAGTCGATTCAAGTTCAGTCATGGTGAATACCTCAACGCGTTTTGCCGACGGGTTCGAGTATGGCCTGGGTGCCGAGATCGGCATTAGTACCGACAAGATACATGCACGTGGTCCGGTAGGTCTGGAGGGACTGACCTCGCAGAAGTATATCGTTCTGGGTGATGGCCATATCCGACAGTAGTCCTATCGCGGCGCTCGGCGTATTGGGTGGTACGTTTGACCCGGTTCACTTGGGGCATTTGTCCATCGCGCGTGATGTGCGGACACAGCTTGGCTTGCAGAAAGTGCTATTTATCCCCGTTGGTGAGCCGCCGCATCGCGCCGCACCGGTCGCGTCTGCCGAGGAACGCGCCGAGATGCTGGAACTGGCATTGGTCGATGAGGCGTTCCTGTTCATGGATCGGCGTGAACTGGATCGTGATGGCCCGTCCTATATGTATGACACCCTGATATCCTTACGCGAGGACTACCCGGGCTCGGCCCTGATTTTATTGCTTGGGACCGATGCCTTTGCGCACCTGCCAAGCTGGTATCGCTGGACCGAACTCACCGATGTGGCGCATCTTGCAATAATGGCGCGACCCGGGTTTTCGACGCAGTGGAATGATGAGCTGGGGGTATTTGTCCACGACCATGCGGCGGACGAAGCGAGTGATCTATTGCGAGTAACGCATGGATTGGTGACCGAAATCCCGGTGTCTCAGGTTGATATTTCCTCCAGCGATTTGCGCAGGTGCTTGGCAATCGGCGATAATTGTAACCAACAGTTGCCTGAGGGGGTCGCCCAACGGCTGTGTGGTCAACGAACGTACAATGTAGTGGTAGATAAATGAAGTCAGAAGAACTGGTTCAAGTGATCCTCGATTCGATTGAGGAAAGTAAAGCTGAGGCAATCGAGGTTATTGATGTCCGAGGGAAAACGAGCATTACTGACGTGATGATTGTCGTCAGCGGCACATCCAGTCGCCATGTAAAGTCGGTCGCCTCCAATGTCAGTCATGATCTCAAAAAGATCGGCATACTGCCTCTCGGAGTGGAGGGGGAAGATGAGGGTGAGTGGGTCTTGCTGGATTTAGGTGATGTGATCTTGCACGTGATGCAGCACCGAACGCGTGCGTTTTATCAGCTGGAAAAACTGTGGTCGGTTGATACCGCCGATGCGGTTGCCGAGGCGCCTTAGCATTTCCTTGGTCCTTGGTTGCCAGGGAGGTATTCACAGCGTATTCCGTGCAGACATCTCGAATACCACGGTGGTTTCTATCGGCACTCCGAATAATCGATTCAGGCAAACCGAAACAGCGTTTTGATGGGATCCGATAACGTCGCGAGCTCAGCGGCGTCAATATTGAGCGGCTTCTGATTGGAAAAATTGGTGTAATCACGCCACCAGGGTCGGGTATACACCAGATAAAGTATCGGGCGGGAGCGATCGCTCAGATTTGCCGTGCCGCCATGTTGCAGGCGCGCATCAAATAGATAACATCCGCCAAACTCCGGGAACAAGGAAACCGAGTCCTTGATCGGCGGCGGTTCTTTCCAGCCACTGGGGTTCCTGTGGGAGCCTGGCCAGATGCGAGTGGTCCCCGTCAGCGGTGTTAGCGGCAGTAGCGGCACCGCCACGGTTATGGTGTACGTCGGTAGTGATTGGCTCAGCGCCTCATCTTCGAACAAATAGGGATAGTCCACGTGTACGTGTTGATCGGCAGCACCCGGAAGGGAACTGACCGCGGTATAGGCATCGAGGATACAATCAGCCCCCAGCAAACGGGTGACGATGGGCATCAGAAAGGGATTGAGTAGCAGTTCGACATCGCTGAAGGGTGGTTTGATTTCCACCGCGAGCATGCTGCGCTTGTCCCCAACCTGTTTGTTGTTGGCTTCGGCGCCGACTACCTCATAACGATCAATATAGGCCTGATGTACGCGTTCCAGTAGAGCGGTGTCGAACACATTGTTTATGCCTACCGCGCCATTTTTTTGCATACACGCACGGGTCTGTTCGACCAGTGCGGGACCGGCCTGCTGGTTACCCAGATCTTCCTCGCTGACGCTATATACGAGTTGTTCTGACATCGCGCCAACCCGTCGTACTGTGCATTAGCTCATTGATCTAGCGTTTAGCTGGGTCAGAATCTGTGTCGCGATCTCGTTGGTGGGATCATTTGTCAGTGCATCTGCGGCGGCCTTCTTGGCCGCATCCAACTGGTTGGTTGCTACGTAGATCTGTGCCAGACCCGCATGCGAGCCGGCCCAGCTGGAATCCAGTTCAAGTGCCGACTGAAAGTGGGTGATCGCCTTGTCAAATTGTTGCTGGTGGCTCAACAAGTTACCGAGAAAGGTGTGGATCTCTGCCGTCGCTTGCAGGCTGAGAAGTTTTTCGGTGGACTCAATGGCCCCATCGACATCTCCGCGCAGCGCGAGAACGTTGGCATAGTGGCCTTGAATTTCAACATTGTCAGGGGCAAGTTCGGATGCCTTTTGCAGACAAGGATGGGCATCGTCGTTCTTTTGAGTGCGGACGTAGCACAAGCCTAGTTTGTGCCAGGCGTCGGCGTCGGTATTATCAGCATCGCAAATGACGTGATACAGGGAGATGGCATCGGCGTACTGGCCGGTTTCGAGCAGGGTAAGTGCCTTGGCCTTGGCTTCGGAGTTATCGGGCATGCATGGTTCCTAGTTTCTTCGTAAATGTTCAGAGATTGCGATCGGCGTTGGGAAGCGCATCACAATTAAATATGACGATACCGTGAATGTTAGCAAGGTAGCGATCTGGATCAAATAAGAAGTTTCCTCGCGGATCAGTTCCGCATCGAGTGCGAGAATCGCGATCAATAAGGAAAATTCGCTTATTTGCCCCAATCGGCAGCCTATTTCCTTGGAAAGTGCGGGCTTCTCCCCGGTTTGGATCAATAGTCGGGCAAATACCCAGGGTTTTATCACCAGCATGGTTACCGCGATGACGGCCGCTGGCAGCAGGACTTGAGAGGCGATACTGAGATCGAGTCCGGCGCCCAGCGAAAAGAAGAACATGATCAGAAAAAAGTCGCGCAGGGGCCGCAGACTTTCGGCGATAAAGCGGGCAATCGGGCTGGTCGCAAGGGTGACCCCGGCGATAAACGCGCCGATTTCGTGGGATAGTTCAAATACCGTGGCCAATTCCGCCATCCCCAGACACCAGCCAATAGCGAGCAGAAAAATATACTCCTGAATCTGGTCAAAGCGACTGATCAGACGGTGTAGCACGTGGCGGGCAAATAGAAATGATGCACCAACCAACAGTGGAACCGATAAAAACAGCCAGATCAGGTCAGTGACCGCGACTCCGTCATGGGATAGGCCCTGAATCAGCATTAGCACGATAATGGCAATCAAATCCTGAAGCAGTAACACGCTGATCATGATTTCGCCCGTGTGTTGGTGATGAAGTGCGGTGGTAGGAAGTAATTTGAGGCCAATAATAGTACTCGAGAACATCAGTGCGGCCGCAATAATCGCAGATTCAACCAGTGAGTATCCGAACATCAAGCCGATGGCGAGCCCCGAAAGCGCGAAAATGGTCGAACTGATGATGGTCACCCTGGTGGTGTTGCGCAGCATATGCAGAAGTTCCTGAGGCTCCAGATCCAGTCCCAACAGAAACAACAGAAAAATAATACCGACATGGGCCATGTCCTGAATCAGCGACGGATCAGTAATCAGGCCGCTGACGGAGGGTCCGGCGATCAAACCAAGCACGATATAGGCCACCAGCAGCGCCTGACGACAATACAGGGCGATGGTCGCGATCAGGGCGGCACCTGAAAATATCAGGAACATGGCGTTGACAATCTGGTCTTCAGGCATGCACTGACCATACAAGGAAGACGGGTTCGTATTCAAGTGCCTGAATTTGAAATTTTGTAGCGCGGTTGCTGTATCTTTGAGTCCTTACCTTGTAGTTTGTATCTATATGAAGATCCGCCTCATTGCCGCCGGTACACGACAGTCTGCCTGGGTCGACGAGGGGTTCACGACCTACGCCAAACGCATGCCGCGCGAGTCCGGGTTTGAGTTGGTTGAGGTTCCAATCGTTAAGCGCGGTAAATCAAACAATATTCCGCGCGTGATGGAAGATGAAGGCAAAAAGATGCTGGGGTATGTGGGCTCCGGGTCGATTGTGGTCACCCTCGATCAAAATGGACAACTGTTTAGCAGCGAGGATTTGGGTGAGCAGATGCAACGCTGGATGATGAGCGGACAGGATGTGGCGCTGCTGATTGGCGGTCCTGATGGCTTGTCGCCAGCCTGTCACGCGCGCGGCGATTTGTCGTGGTCGCTGTCGCGAGCCGTGTTTCCGCATGGATTGGTTCGGGTTATGGTGGTGGAGCAACTGTATCGCGCATGGACGTTGGTAAAGGGTCATCCCTACCATCGAGCATGACTGATTCCCGTCTGGTGCTTGCCTCGAAGTCGCCGCGTCGCCGCGAATTGTTGCGACAACTGGATATCACCTATGATTGCGTGTCGATTGATGTTGATGAGTCCTTGCGCGACGGCGAATCAGCAATCGATTTTGTGCGGCGACTGGCCATGGAAAAGGCCCACACCGGTTGGCAGATTCAGAAGACGGAATTGGCTCGCCCCACACTCGGGGCCGATACCATTGTTGTCGTGGATGGCGCTATTCTGGGTAAGCCGCGAGGTAAAGACGATGCGTTGCGCATGATGTCGATACTGTCGGGGCGGACGCATCAGGTGATGTCTGCCGTGGCGATGGTTGCGAACGACAGCGCGCTTCGATTGTCTATCAGTGAGGTCGGTATGCGAAGTACCACGGATGCCGAACGGGAAGCCTATTGGGATAGCGGTGAGCCCGCTGACAAGGCGGGCGCGTATGCGATTCAGGGATTGGCAGCAATGTTTGTGGAGCGTCTGCACGGTAGTTATTCCGGGGTGATGGGTTTGCCGCTATTTGAGACGGTTGATTTACTGAGTCGGTTTTCGATCTATCCCCCGTTGATGAAGCCTATATAAGGATTGTGGTTCGTGAGTGAAGAAATTCTGATCAATGTGACGCCGCGAGAAACACGGGTTGCACAAGTCGAAAACGGTCTGTTGCGCGAAGTATTCATTGAGCGTAGCGGTCGCCGTGGCATCGTCGGTAACGTGTACAAAGGCAAGGTGTGTCGTGTGCTGCCCGGCATGCAGGCCGCATTTGTTGATGCCGGGCTCGAGCGTGCGGCCTTTCTGCACTGCTCTGATATTACCGGACGACGCGAGGGTGACGACGATAGCAAGAACGTCAGCATCAACGAATTGGTGTCTGAAGGGCAGGAGATTATTGTTCAGGTGGTCAAGGACCCGCTGGGTACCAAAGGCGCTCGACTCACGACTCAGTTGTCTATCCCATCGCGCTATCTGGTGTATTTATCGAACATTTCCAACGTTGGAGTATCACAGAAGATAGATAACGATGAGGAGCGTCGACGCCTGAAGGCCGTGTTGACGGACTTTGTTAGTACGATTGACTGCGGTGGATTTATCGCCCGCACGGCAGCTGAAGGGGTTTCCGAGGAGGCCTTAAAAGCCGATATGGATTATCTCTACAGGCTGTGGACATCCATTAATGATAGAGGTAAGGGTTCTGGCTGCGGCGTGATTCACGAGGATCTGCCGTTGGCGTTACGCGCGCTACGAGACTTTCCTGGTCCGGATATAGAGAAGGTTCGGATCGATTCAAAAGAGACCTATGATCGTGCCAGGGAGTTTGCGCAGTCGTATATCCCGGAGGCCATCGACAAGCTTGAGTACTATCCTGGCGAGCGGCCGCTGTTTGAGCTGTTTGGTATCGAGGACGAAATTCACCGCGCACTGGATCGTAACGTGCAGCTAAAGTCGGGCGGTCATCTGGTGTTTGATCAAACCGAGGCGATGACAACCATTGATGTGAACACCGGGGCATTTGTTGGGCACCGTAACCTCGAGGAAACGATCTTTAAGACCAATCTTGAAGCGGCTCAGGCAATTGCGAGACAGCTGCAGTTGCGTAATCTGGGCGGTATTATCATTATTGATTTTATCGACATGACAGAACCTGAACACAAGCGCCAAGTATTGCGAGCGCTGGAAAAAAGTCTGGAGAGTGATCACACCAAGACCACGATCAGCGAGGTGTCGGCGCTGGGATTGGTGCAGATGACCCGCAAGCGTACGCGCGAGAGTCTGGCCCATATTTTGTGTGAGACATGCCCTGTTTGCCAAGGCCGCGGCGAACTCAAGACACCCGAGACGGTGTGTTATGAGGTGTTTCGTGAACTGTTGAGAGAGGCTCGGCAGTTCGATGCGCAACAGTTTCTGGTTTTGGCTTCACAGGATGTGGTTGACATGTTGCTGGACGAGGAAGCGACCAGTCTTGCGGAGCTGGAGGCCTTTATCAATAAGCCAATCAAGTTGCAGGTCGAGTCGCTGTACACGCAGGAACAGTACGACGTCGTTTTGATGTGATTCGAAAAAGTGCCTTTATTCTGTGGGCTGTGTTCGCGGGGTGGTTGGCGCTGACCGCCAGCATCAGTTTGTTTTGTCAGTTCTGGCTGCCACACACCGTTATATACAAAGATCTGCTTGAGCAATGGGTTGCAGACACCAGTGGTTATTGGATTGAAATAGGCTCGGTGCGAGGCCAGTGGCGAGGTTTGCAGCCGGGTGTCGTGATTGAAGGCGTTCAGATTATGCAGCCCGATACCAATCGGGTGGCATTTGAGATCGAGCAGGTTTCTGTTGGTGTTGCGCTGATTCAGAGCATGTTTTCCGGACGCCTGTCATTGGGCTATGTTGAGGCAGACGTGAGCTCGCTTTCCATAGAGCGTTATAGCGATGGCCACATCGGGCTCCCGGGGTTTTCTTCCGCGCAGGGATCCCCGACTTCAAGCTTGTCCATCCCCAATGTGCGCAATATCAGGTTGCGTGTCGGGACGTTGCAGTGGAACGATCGTCCGTTAGATAAGACCTTGACACTGGATGGCGTCGACGTGTTCTTCGATCGCACCCCATTTGATGATCGACTGGAAATCAGCTTGACGCAAGCAGGGGAATTAGCCGAGTCCATGCGCTTGTTGATGGTGACCGATTCGCTTGAGATCTCGGCTGGGGTGACTGGACCGGTTTATTTTCAGGCTATTGGTTTGCAGTTGGCGCAGCTTGCTCCGTTTCTGGGCAGCGATTTTATGCAAGATTTTCCCGTTACCGCGGGTCGGGTGGATCTGGAGCTGTGGGGCGATCTGGAGCGGGCGCGTTTGACCGGGCTGTCGGGCCAGACCCTGATTGATGAGCTGAATCTTCGCCACAGTAATGTGCGTTTGCCTGAGGTATCTGCCAATCTGAATTGGCGCTATACGGACCGCGGTTGGCGTCTGGATCTGGATGAGCTCGCGTTTCGCCATGACCAGGATGTGCTTGAGATTGCTCAGCTATCGATCACCAGGAAGAAGCCGGCCGCGGGAGGCCAGGCCTATTTTCTGCTGGGAACGGACGCGCTCGATCTCGGTGAGATAAACAGGTTCTTGTATGCCCATGAACTGGTTGCAAAAACCGACTCGGCATTGCAGCTGTCAGGTACGGTCGAGGATTTTCGGTTACGACGAACTGGATCGGGCGAGCAAGCGCTGTATACGGTGAGTGGTGTCGCCAACCAGATTGGCGTCAGTCAGATATCACAACAGTTAACGGTATCGGGTGTTAATGGACTGTTAAGCGGGAGTCGCTCATCAGGCCTAGTTTGGCTGAGTTCGAATGAGATGATCTTCAGGTACGAACCCTGGTTTGATGAGCCGCTGCCTTCCGCCGCACTGGCAGGCATGGTGTCGTGGCATAGCGATGCGGGAAACACGTCAGTGCGCAGTGACGCGTTGATCGCCAGAACAGCAACGCTCAAAACACAGAGCCGCTTCGAGATTGACCTGTCGCCCGATTCGTCGCCGAACGTCGATCTACAAATCGACATACTCGACGGAGACATCGCTGCGCTGGGTCGCTACCTGCCATTTCGGGTTATGCGACCAACCTTGGCCACATGGTTGGCGCGAAGTTTACCGTCTGGGCATTTTGACCGCGGTGGTGTCGTGTTGAGGGGCAAGCTCGATGATTTTCCATTTGATCATAACGAAGGCCGGTTTCAGGCGTTGTTGGATATTTCGGACACCGAGTTGGACTACGGCCAAGGTTGGGAACCGCTCAAGTCGTTGGAAGCAGGAATACTGTTTGACGGACGACGGATGGAACTGCCTGCTCGGCAAGGGCGGATCTACGATACCTCAGCGATCGGTACGACAGCGGTTATTGAGGATCTTTTATCAGATGATGCCGTCCTCAGCCTAGATGTGGTTGCGGTCGGTGATTTTGGCGATGGATTACGGTATCTAAAAAACACCCCGTTGAAGGACACGGTCGGTCCACACATCAACGCAGCGGCAGGCAGCGGCGGTAGTGATCTGCGGCTGGTTGTGGATTATCCGTTGTTTGGCAAGGCGGTCAGCGTGGATGGGTCGCTCAGGCTAAGCAATGCCAAACTGGGATTTAGTGAGCAAGGCATCGAGTTTGATGAGATCGAGGGTGAGATTACCATCCGTGATACGGGTGTGTGGGCAGATGATCTGCAAGCAACACTGGTGGGGCGTGCGGTGACGGTCTCGATAGAAACTCCCGATCCGGACGAGCAGAAACCGGGTGCAGAGTCCTGGATTACGCTTGATGGCACGTTTGGTCCAGCGGATTACAATCAACTGTTTCCATCCAGTTGGTATCAACACTTGGCTGGTGAGGCCAAGTGGCGGGCGCGAATGGTGTTGCCCAAGCTTGTTTCGCGAGATCATCCGGTGACGCTTGATCTGACATCCGATCTTAGGGGGCTCGCGGTTGATCTCCCTGACCCGCTGTGGAAGTACAAGTCCGATCCTGAGTCATTTTCTCTGCACACGGTACTGGCACCGGTCGGCATGCGAATGATCGAGATCGACTATCGCGACCAGTTGCGCGGAGTCTTCGATCTTGATGGCCTGAGGGTGGCTGCTGTGATCCCGGCTGAGGTCGTACTGGGCGCTGGCGAGCTGTCCTGGCCGGTATCGGGTCGTGCCCGCTTGTCCGGCGAGTTGGATCATTTGGACATTTCGAATTGGCAGGCATTGCTGGATTCGGAAGCCGACGAAGAAGTGACCGTACCGTTGTTTAACCAGATTGATTTAGCGGTGGCCGAGTTGTCAGTGGCCGGGCTGACCGCGAGCCAGGTACAACTCAGTCTTTTGTACCACCGCGAAGACTGGCGCGGTGAAATCGATAGTGATCAGGTCAAGGGCAGGATCGTTCTCGATTATTCGGCGGGTCAATTGGATCAATTGAGGATGGATCTTGATCATCTGAATTTTGTTGCGGCAGAGGAGGGTGAGTCGATTGCGCCATCTGACCTGCCCGCAATGAACATTCAGATTAAACGGCTGGTCTATGATGGTGTGGATTTTGGTCGGGTCGGCCTACATACTTCGCCGTTGGTTGATGGCTTGTCGGTGGACGAGTTCAGTATGCACTCGGATTCCCTGAAAGCGATGGCCACTGGCCGTTGGTCGGGTCGTTCGGAGGCTATGCGATCGCAGTTTGAGATCGAGCTGGAGATCCCTCAAATTGACAGCGCCCTGTCCATGTTTGGTTTCGATGGCGGCATCCGCGATGCAGATGCGCGTGCAGAGCTAAAAGTACAGTGGCCTGATTCACCCATGAATATGGATCTGAAAGCGCTGTCTGGTTCGATGGAAATTGATGTTGGCAAAGGTAGTTTGCCAGAGGTGAAGCCGGGTGTAGGTCGGGTTCTGGGGTTGTTGAGCTTGCAAACGATACAGCGACGATTATCGCTGGATTTTTCTGATCTGCTCGGTAAGGGATTCAGCTTCGATCGTATTGAGGCTACCTTCGAGTTTGATCAGGGCGATGCCTATACTGATTCGATGACGGTGACAGGGCCTGCCGCGCTGATTGAGGTGTCTGGCCGCACTGGCATGATCGCGCGCGATTATGATCAGCTTATTACCGTCACACCTAAAGTGACGTCTTCACTGCCTGTCGCGGGCGCACTGGTCGGAGGGCCGGTGGTGGGCGCCGCATTGTTTCTCGTACAAAAGCTACTGGGTAGCGAGATAGAAAAGCTCAGCAGTTATCAGTATCGGCTCACGGGTGGATGGGATGACCCGATTATCACGCCGAAAGACCCAAAGAACCCGGTGGCGCCAGCAACCGACTTGCGGTAGTGAGCCGAGCCCCGTTAGCAGGGTTGGGTATATATCGGAATAATAGCCCTTGCCATGCTATGCTCAGAGGCCATGCTTAGAACATTATCCACACTATTTGCGTTGGGTCTGACGCTGGTTACAGGCGGTGCGCTGGCGGCCGACAGCGACGCAAGTTTTACGCTGTCGGCCGACGTGTGGGCCAGCCCCCGTAGCGGTTTATCGGTGCGTAACATGGTCGGGGTGGCCGAGGCGGTAAAACGTTTGAATTCAACCGATAGTGCGCAACTGCAGGTGCATTTCCCGCAAGGAGAAAATGGTAGCCTGTGGGCCGATGAGTTGCGCGCATGGCTGGTATCGTTGGGGCTTGAGTCATCGCGTATTCAGCTCTATCCCGATGCGTCATCCGATCATGGGTTGACGTTACGGGTAGCGGAGGTTCAATAGTGGATGCCTGTGTCGCCGCTGCCGTACAGATGGCCTCGGGTCCGAATGTCGGCGCCAATCTGATTGAGGCAGAGCGTCTCATCGCGAACGCGGTCGATGCCGGTGCGCAATTGGTGGTGTTGCCGGAAAATTTTGCACATTTCGGCATTGAGCCGACGGATGTATTGCAGCATCGAGAGGCTGACGGTGACGGGCCATTGCAGACGTTTTTGTCTCAGCAGGCACAGCGGCATGCGATCTGGTTGGTGGGTGGAACCATTCCTCTGTTTTGCTCGGTACAAGACAGAGCCAAGTCGGCCTGTTTGATTTTCGACCCCAGTGGTGAACGCCTCGCGCGTTACGACAAGATGCACATGTTTGATGTCCGGCACCCAGAGGTCGATGAGCAATATCGAGAGTCGGATGTAATGGAGTCCGGCGACGATATCCTGGTGCTCGATATGCCGTTTGGACGGCTTGGCGTGGCGATTTGTTACGATTTGCGTTTTCCGGAGCAGTTTCGGCAGATGGCGGCCAGCGGGGTTGACGTGATTGCGGTGCCGTCTGCGTTTACCGCTTTGACTGGGCAAGCGCATTGGGATGTTCTGGTGCGCGCGCGGGCGATTGAGAATCTGTGTTATGTGGTGGCATCCGGGCAGGGTGGTTATCATTTAAATGGTCGCGAGACGCATGGGAATAGTATGATTGTTGATCCGTGGGGTTCCGTCATGGATCAGTTACCGCAGGGTTCCGGTTTTGTCAGCGCGACGCTTGATCGTGAGCGGCTGGACAGTGTGCGCCGAAATTTTCCGGCCCTGAATCACATGCGCTTAACTTGTGAATAGTGAGTTTATTGATGTCTCAGTCCCTTGATATTGCACGAAGCCTGATCCTTGAGCCGGCCGGTCTCGGTCAGCGTGATCTGGACCGTGTGGTCGACCAGTTATTGTCACCATCCGTTGATGCCGCTGATCTATATTTTCAGACCAGCCGCTACGAATCGTGGGTACTCGAAGACGGAATTATCAAAGAAGCCAGTTACAACATCGATCAAGGCGCGGGTTTGAGGGCGGTGTCCGGTGAGAAAACCGGTTTTGCCTATTCTGATGAAATCGCATTGCCCGCGTTGTTGGAAGCGGCAAGTTCTGCGCGGGCGATCAGTCGCGCAGGTCAGGACGGTCGGGTAAAGATCCAGCCGGTTGGCGGCGCCCCGATGCTGTATCCCGCGATTGATCCTCTCGGCACGCTAACGTCCGAACAAAAAGTTGATTTGTTGCGTCAGGTTGATGCCGAGGCACGCAAGCAAGATCCACGGGTAGTGGAGGTAATTGCCAGCCTCGCCGCGACACACGATGTGATATTGCTGGCCGCCAGCGATGGCTCTTTAAACGGCGACATCCGTCCGTTGGTGCGCATGAATGTGACGGTGATTGTGGAGCAGGGAGACAAACGCGAACAGGCCAGTTGCGGCGGCGGTGGTCGGCGCAGCTACCAGTGGTTTGGTGAAGATGAGCACGCATTGGAGTATGCCCGCGAGGCGGTCCGCAGGGCGTTGGTTAATCTCGAGGCAGTTGCGGCCCCGGCGGGCGATATGCCGGTGGTATTGGGGCCCGGTTGGCCCGGCGTGTTGTTGCACGAAGCGATTGGCCATGGGTTGGAAGGGGATTTTAACCGCAAGGGAACCTCGGCATTTTCCGGACGCCTCGGTGAGCGTGTGGCGTCGGATCTTTGCACCGTGGTGGATGATGGCACCATGCCGGGTCGTCGCGGCTCGTTGACCATCGACGATGAAGGTGTTCCCACGCAAAACACGGTGCTGATTGAGAACGGTATCTTGCGTAACTATATGCAAGACAAAATGAATGCCCGCTTGATGGGCATGGAAGAGACTGGCAATGGTCGTCGCGAGTCTTACGCGCACTTGCCGATGCCCCGCATGACCAATACCTATATGTTGGCAGGGAAATCGGATCCGGCTGAGATTATCGCATCGGTTGAAAAGGGCCTGTACGCCGTGAATTTTGGTGGCGGTCAGGTCGATATCACCTCGGGAAAATTTGTTTTTTCGGCGAGCGAGGCCTATTTGATCGAGAACGGCAAGGTTACGCGACCGGTCAAGGGGGCCACCTTGATTGGCGATGGGCCTGAGGTACTTTCGCGAGTCTCCATGGTCGGCAATGATCTGGAACTGGATTCAGGTGTGGGTGTGTGTGGCAAGGAAGGCCAGTCGGTTCCGGTTGGCGTCGGTCAGCCGACCCTAAAGATTGATATGCTCACCGTTGGTGGCACGAGTACCGAGGGGACCTCTGATTAATGCCTATGACAAGTATTACTGAACACACTCAGCGTGACCCGGCCGCCGATCAGGCTATCTATGAAGCGGCGGTATCTCAGGTTCTGGATGAAGCCAAGGCGCAGGGCGCGACTTCATCCGAGGCGGGCATAAGCTGCGAGTCGGGTTTTTCGACCACGGTTCGCTTGGGTGATGTGGAGACGGTAGAGCATCACCGTGACCGGGGCATGGGCGTCACCGTTTACTTCGGTCAACGTAAGGGCTCCGCCAGTACCTCCGATTTAAGTGCGGGTGCGTTACGCGACGCGGTACGAGCAGCCTGTGATATCGCCAAGTATACGAGCGAGGATGAGTGCGCCGGCTTGGCGGATGCCGATTGCATGGCCACTGAAATTCCCGATTTAGACCTCTACCATCCCTGGGACTTGGATCCGGATGGGGCGATCGATATCGCGCTGGAGTGTGAGGAGGTTGCGCGTGGTTATGATAAACGCATAACCAACTCGGAAGGTGTCACTATCAATACCCATCAGACTCGGCGTGTCTATGCGAACTCACATGGTTTTCTTGCCGGCTACCCTTCCAGTAGTCACAGTCTGAGTTGTGTGTTGATCGGTGAGCAGGACGGCGCGATGCAGCGAGACTACTGGTATACCTCGGCACGTGATGCGAGTGAACTTGAGTCGGCGGTTGATGTGGGTAAACGCGCAGCAGAACGGACCGTGCGCAGGTTGGGTGCACGACGGATTTCCACCTGTCAGACCCCTGTTATTTTTGCAGCGGAAATGGCCAGTGGCTTGGTGGGGTCATTTATTTCCGCCATTCGCGGTGGTGCACAGTATCGAAAGACCACATTTTTACTCAACAAACTGGGTGCGCAGGTGTTCCCCGAGTGGGTCCATATTCATGAACAACCGCGTTTATTGAAGGGGCTCGCCAGCTCACCCTATGACGGCGAAGGCGTGGCAACGACCGACCGTGACTTTGTTGTGGATGGGGTGGTTCAGAGCTATGTGCTGGACAGTTATTCTGCGCGCAAGCTTGGCCGTGTGACCACTGGCAATGCAGGTGGTGTGCGTAACTTGAGTATCGATTCCGGCAGTAATGATTTCGCACAATTATTGAAGATGATGGGCAAAGGTTTGTTGGTCACTGAAATGATGGGCCACGGAACCAATATGATGACCGGCGACTATTCACGTGGCGCCAGCGGATTTTGGGTCGAGGATGGGGAAATCGCGTACCCAGTCGAAGAAATTACGGTTGCTGGTAATCTCAGTGATATGTTTCAGGGGTTATTAGCCGTCGGCAGCGATGTCGATTTACGTGGGCGTATTCGTACCGGTTCTCATCTGATCGACAACATGACTATTGCTGGCGAGTAGGCTGGTATTTTGGGACTATGGTCACGGTAGATGAGTTGAAGCAACGCGGTATGGCGGCCTTTCAGGCCTCCCAGTTTGAGTCTGCAGCCTCATTGTTTGATCAGGCACGCAAGCTTGCGCCGAAAGATCCGGATGTGTGGAATATGCTGGCGGTTACTAGCAGCATCTTGGGTGATATTGAAGCTGCAGAAAAGGGTTTTCGCAAGGTGATACGCCTGCAGCCCAAGGCCCACACAGTACACAATAATCTTGGCACGGTTCTGAAAGATCGAGGCAAACTAAAGGAGGCCGAGCGTTGTTATCGTAAGGCGCTGGATTTGGTGCCGTCGTATGCCGAAGCCGCGAACAACCTGGCTACCTTGCTGAGGATGAATGGCGATGGTGAGCAGGCGCTGGTTTTTTACCAACAAGCGCTGGCTCTAAAACCAGATTATGCCGAAGCGTACAGCAACTTTGGCGCTTTGCTGCAAGAAGTTGGTCGGGTTGGTGACGCATTGCAGTCCTATCGTCGCGCGGTTGAGTTACAGCCAACACACCCGGAGTGGGTCTTCAATTATGGTTGTGGTCTGCTCGAGGCGGGTAGTTTTGATGACGCGCAGGCGGTATTTCATCAGCTGATACAGCTTGCGCCGCAAGATGCCCGTGCCTGGGATGGTTTGTGTAATGCGCAGCTTCACCAGAAACAGTTTGAAAGTGCCATCACCAACGGCCACAAAGCCATCGAGTTTGATCCAACCAATGCGGATGCCTGGTTTCATCTCGGTGTTGCCTATCAAAGTATCAAGAATTCTGACAAAGCGATTGAGTTGTACCAGAAAGCGCTGGAACTTGATGCGGGACATGATTCAGCGCACTACTTCCTTGCGATTCTTGGCGCAGTGGAAGTGCCAGATAAGTCGCCGACGGACTACGTCAAGGATCTTTTTGACGGCTATGCGGAGACCTTCGATAACGCGTTGGTGAATAATTTGGAATATCGTACGCCGACACTCTTGTTTGAGTGGGTGGAACGTTATATCGGTGAAACCGAAAAGAATCTGGATATTATGGATCTAGGTTGTGGCACCGGTTTGATCGGACCGTTGTTTCGCAACATCGCCGCTCGTTTGCTGGGGGTTGATCTGTCTCCCAAGATGGTAGAGAAGGCGCGTGAGCGAAACGTGTACGACGAATTATTTGTTGATGATTTAGTTCCTCCGTTACAAGACAACAAGGGGGCGCTGGATCTGGTGCTTGCCGCCGATGTATTTGTTTATCTCGGCGATCTCGATGATGTGTTTGCAGCAACCGTCGAATCACTGCGGGCTGAGGGGCTGTTTTTGTTTTCGACCGAGAAGAGCGAGTCGAGTGATCGCTATGAGTTACGCGAATCGGGTCGTTATGCCCACGCGGTTCCCTACGTTGAGTCGCTGGCGAAATCCCATGGTTTTAGCGTGTTGAGCAATGACGATGTGGTATTGCGCAAGGATGGTGGGCGTGACATCAATGGCAGTATCTACGCGCTCAGGTTAAACTAATAACCATAAAAACAATTAGTTACGCTAATCTTGGTGCGATGTTCAGTGTTGATTTCCACGCCGAATTTGTGGAACACGGCCTCATCCAAAGCTATAATTGCAGATTGCCGTTAATTATGGGGGCAACGATGAGTGTGGGCTTTTTGAGCTCGGTTTGAGGCAGTAATGAACTTCAAGGGTGAACTGAAAAAATTAGGTACGTGTAATGTTGCCCCGCTGCGAGAGCGTATTCTTTCCAAGGGTGATGAACTCTGGACTCGTTCGACTTGGCGACAGGAGAAGTTTCCAGCGCATACCTATACTCAGGCGGTTGACTTGGTGTTCGACCGCGATGGTCGCCATCAGAACCCAACGACTCAGGAACCCTTTTACGAATTCGAGGATGTGCTGCAGCCTGTGCTCGCCAAGGTTGCCAATCATTACAACAATTCGCCTACCGGTCGGCGCCTGAAGAAAAAAAACGGCTCGGGTTATTTTATCCGTGTCATTTTTGCAAAGCTACTTCCCGGCGGCTCGATTCCTCCTCATGGCGATGATGGCTTCAGTTTGATGCATGCTCATCGTGTCCACATACCGATTATTAGTGATGGGAAATCCATGTTTACCTGCGGCGAAAGTAGCCGGGTATTGGGCGAAGGCGAGATTTGGGAGATCAATAATCGTAAGACACATGCAGTTCAAAATGACAGTGAGAATTTCCGCGTGCATGTGATTGCTGACTGGGTTATTGCTGGCGAGCGTTGCTGTTGCGGAAAACGCTTGCGTCCCAAAGGATCGTGTAGTCCCAAGGAGTGTCACGATACGGATTGGGTGGACCAGTGTTGCACCTGTCTGGATTAAACAACGCATGAGTGGGCCACCCAGCCTTCAAGATCTGATCACCGCAGTTAATCAGGTCGCGGGCAACTTTTCGGCTGCGGAGAGTCGTGCGTGTTTTCGTGACCCGGTGATAATCGTTTCGGCACCCAGAGCAGGCAGTACCTTGCTGTTTGAATTAATGAGTCAGGCAAAAGGATTATGGACGGTTGGAGGTGAGTCGCATCCGGTGTTCATGACCCAGCCACATCTGCGAGCCGAGAATGCCAGCTTTGATTCCGGTCGTTTGACCAAGGCGCATGCCGAGGGTGAGACGGCACACAAGATTAGAGCGGGTTTTCTAACGCTGCTGGTCGATCGAGATCGAAAGCGCTATATGACGATGGAGCCCTCTGCGCGTCCATCGGCGTTTCGGTTTTTGGAAAAGACGCCACGAAACGCCTTGAATATCCCGTTTCTGTGTGAAGTGTTTCCGGATGCCCGCTTTATATTTTTGCACCGCGATCCGCGCGAAAATATTGCCAGTATTATGGAGGCGTGGACAGCCGGTAGACAGGGTGGTTTTGTAACTTTTCCGGGGCTAAGCGGCTGGAAGCGGGGCGACTGGTGTTTGCTGCTACCACCCGGTTGGCGTGAACTCAATGACGCATCGATTGCAGAAATTGCCGCGTTTCAGTGGCGCCGCAGCAATGAAATCATTCTTGATGATCTACAGAATTTGCCAGACTCCCACTGGATGTCGCTGAGCTATAGCGATTTGATCGCTTCGCCGAAAGCCTCGATGGAACGAATATGTGGATTTTGTGATCTTTCAATAGATGATCGGTTAGCCGGACTGGTAGCCGAGCGCTTACCGTTGTCGAGCACCACGATGACACCACCTGACCCGGATAAGTGGCGTAAGCATGAGGCGGAAATTATGGCGGTACTGCCGACATTGGGATCGTTGATATCACGTTTGGAGATCGCATGAGTAAGTCGCTGGACAAGGCGAAGGAGAAGGCTCGCCAATTAGCTCAGGCGAACAAGTTACCGAAGGCTCGTTCGGTATTGGAGTCGGTTTCGCGGTCTGCCGGTGGCGACGGCGATTTCTGGAGTTTGCTGGGCTTGATCTGCAGCATGACATCCGACTATGAGGCCGCAGAGGCGGCGTTGTCGAAAGCGGTCGATTTGATCCCCGGCGATGCCGCGTTACGTAATAATTTTGGTACGGTATTGAAGTTTCAGGACAAGCTCGATCAAGCTCAGAGCCAGTATGCGGAATCGCTGCGTCTGCAGCCAGGCTATGTAGGCGCTATGGTAAATTTAGGCGCGTTGTTGGTGATGCAAAGTGAATTCTTGCAGGCCGAGGACTGTTTGCAGCAGGCGATTGTGCGGGATCCTAATAATGCCGAGGCGCTGAATAATCTGGGCCTCGCACAACGCGGGGTCGGAAAGGATGCGAATGCCATTGCAAGTTTTCAACAGGCATTATCGTTGGCCCCGGGGTTCATTGATGCGTTGGTCAATCTGGGTGTTTCCTGTCAGTTTCTTGATCGACTCGATCAGGCACAGACGTGTTTTCAAAACGTGTTGGGACAATATCCTGATCACGTAGAAGCGCTGTTCAATCTTGGCTTCGTACACAATAAAGCGGGCCGGGTTGTCGAAGCGGAGGCGGCGTTTCGTCGTGTGATCGAGTTAAGTCCGGGACACACCAACGCGCAGTATTATCTGTCGATTATGGGCGTAGAGGATGCGCCTGAGCATTCTCCGGCGGAATACGTGAAGGATTTGTTCGACATGTATGCAGAGAAGTTTGATGATCATCTGGTTAAGGGCCTCGGTTATCAAACCCCGTCTTTGATTGATCGTTTACTGCGCACCCAACTCGATTCGGTCGAAGCACGCTACGATATTCTCGACCTGGGTTGCGGTACGGGATTGTGTGGCCAGCTATGTAATGACCTGGCCCGCTCGATGGTGGGCGTGGATTTATCGCCAAAGATGTTAGACAAGGCACGATTGCTAAACGTTTACGATGAGCTATTGGAACAAGATGTGGTCGAGTGTCTACAGCAGCGTGTGTCGTCATTTGATGTGATTTTGTCGGGTGATGTGTTCGTCTACATAGGCGAGCTTAGCGCGACCATCAGTGCCTGTTCTGACAGCCTGCGAGATAATGGCTTGTTGGTATTTTCAGTTGAACGCGCCTCTGATGCGGACGCCTATGTCCTTAGAGAGTCGGGTCGTTACGCCCAGAGCCGAGCTTACATCGATTCATTGGCTGTGGACGCTAATCTCAAGATTTGCACGGTTGAGGATACGATACTGCGCAAGGAAAACGGCAAGGACATTCATGGCATGGTGTATGTCATGTCAAAAGGTTAGCGCCTGATGGTTGATCCGCAGCATATCGTCAGTTTGGTTCAGTCGGGCAAGGCGACTGAGGCGATGCCACTGTGTGAGCAGTGGTGTCAACAAGCGCCGGAGGATGCCAACGCCTGGTTTATGCGTGCCGGTGTTTGTGCCCAGTTAGGTGAGCTGGATGAAGTGGTGTCCTGTTGCCGAAAAGTTGTTGAGTTGCAGCCTGCGCATACTGGTGCATGGTTCAATCTTGGTGTGGCCACCCAATCATTGGGTCAGCTTCAGGAATCTATCGACGCGTATAGGACAGCGTTGGGTTTGGATCCGTCATTTTCCGCAGCATGGTTGAATCTGTCGGTTGCATCCAAAGCGATGGGGCTGATCGACGAGTCGATTGAGGCCAGTCGCCGCCTTATTTCGATGGAACCGGGCAATGCCGCTGCGCACAGTAACCTCGGATTGGCACTGCTTGATCAGGGCAATGGTGCTGCGGCGCTGGATTCGTTTGGTGAGGCCATTCGATTGCAGCCAGAGTCGATCGACTATCACTATAATCAAGGATTGGCATTTCAGCGCTTGGATCGTGGCGATGAGGCGATGGCGGCGTTTCACGCGGTACTTAAACGGGATCCCGCGCACGCACCGTCATGGTTTGATATCGGCAACGTAGAGCGGGCGAACGGCCGGCTTCCCAATGCCATTAAGGCGTACAAGGAGTCGCTGTCACGGCAGCCAGTCTACGTTGAAGCGATGGTTCAGTTAGCGTTGACCCTGTCCGACAGCGGCGATGAACTCTCGGCTCTGAAGTTCGTGGACAAGGCGCTTGATCTGAATGATGAGTTTCCTGATGCACACAACAACCGCGGCGGAATACTGCTTAAGATGGGCCGACAGGCCGAGGCTATTCATGCGTTCAAACGGGTTGTAGAGATCCAGCCCGATCATCATTCGGGTTGGAATAATTTGGGGCTTGCGCAGCAGCAGGGAGGCACGCCAGAGCAGGCCGAGGCCAGCTTTCGGCACGCGATTGAACATTCACCGATGACTGCAGACTATTTCAATAATCTGGGTGGCGTGCTGATGCCTCAGGGGAGATTTGAAGAGGCGGTTTTGGCTTATCGCGAAGCCATTCGTTTGGCCCCCGAATTTTCTGGCGCTTGGAATAATCTTGGCAATGCTCTGCTGTGCGTAGATGCCTACCGGGAGAACTATCCAGAGGCGGAGAAGGCTTACGAATCTGCGATTCGACTTCAACCGGATTTGGTAGAGGCATATTTTAATTATGGTACGTGTCTTCAACCACAGGGCGAGCATGATCGGGCACTGGAATTGTTCCGTAAGGCGGTGGAGCTGAAGCCCGGTTATGTTGATGCGCTGGCGTGTCAGGTGACCGTACTCGAAAGGCTGGGTCGATTTGATGATGCAGAACGTATTCTTGAACCGCTACTGGTTTCGGATCCAGATAATATTCACGTGGTTGTTGGGTATGGTGAGTTGTCGCGTCATCTTGATCGACAAGAGCATGCCCTGAAATTGTTACAACGGTGTTCGCTCGAGGGTGTGTCGGAGAGAGATCAAATCAGTCGTCACTTCATCATGGGTAAGTTATATGATGAGTTGAAGCACTATGATGAGGCTTTTGAACATTATCATGCGGGTAATCTGTTGGAGCCTGAGCAGTTTAATGTCAGTGAAACCGATCATATGTTTTCGACTATGAGTGGGGCTATAACCCGAGATAAACAGCTACGGCGGCCCAAGGCGAGCAATGAATCTGAACTGCCGATTTTCATTGTCGGTATGCCGCGTTCCGGTACCAGTCTGGTTGAGCAAATTTTGGCCAGCCACCCAGATATTTACGGCGCAGGTGAATTGGAGGATATTTTTCGGATGACAGGAACACTCACGGAAAGATTTTCCAGCGAGTGGCCTTACCCAAACTGCCTGGATGATGCGACTCAGGAACGGGTCGATGAGGTGGCGGACGAGCATCTACGAAAATTACAGGCCTACTGTCCCGAGGCCGCACGTATCAGCGATAAAATGCCTCATAATTTTTTGGCTTTGGGCACTATAGAGCTACTGTTTCCCAAGGCGAAGATAATCCATTGTCGTCGTAACCCGATTGATACCTGTATTTCGATTTATTTTCAGCGATTTAATGCCCATCACCTGTATGCCAGTGACTTGGGCGCATTGGGATATTACTATCGTCATTACGAGCGTTTGATGCAGTATTGGAGAGACACTCTCACCATTGATGTTCTGGAGGTCACTTATGAAGATGTGGTGGCGGACCAGGAAGGCATGAGCAGAAAGATGCTGGAGTTTTGCGGATTGCCCTGGGATGAACGCTGTCTCGACTACCATAAGCTTGAACGTACCGTGAACACGCCGAGTTATGATCAGGTTCGCAGGCCAATTTATACCCAGTCGGTAGAGCGTTGGCGTCGATACGAATCGCATCTGAAGGTATTGATCGATGCGCTGGAGGGAGGGGATTACCATGCTAAATCCTGATCTCGATTGGGCGCAGATCCGCGAAGATTATGTATCGAATGGTTTCGTTCGAATTCATTCTTTTTTGCAAGACGAAATCGCGGAAGAAATCCACCAGTGTCTGGCCGCCTCCGTCGACTGGAAGTTGTGTATGTTAGGCGCCGACGGACCGGTCTCCTATACCATAGCGGAAATGCAGGCGATTCCTCCGGCGCAACATCAGCAGATGAATGCAGCATTGATGCAGCGCGCGGCCAATGGGTTCTCCTATATGTATCAGCGCATGGATTTAGTCAATTCCGAGATCCCTTTTCTCAAGCGTCTCTATGATTATATCTCTGGTGAGGCGTTTGTTGGTTTTGCGAAATATGTCACGGATGAACTGGAAGTAAACGCGGTTAATGGTCAGGCCTCATGCTATCGAGGGTCTTCATTTTTGAAGATGCACAACGATGATACCGACAAGGAAAATCGTAAGGCCGCCTATGTGATGGGGTTTTCCAAAGGCTGGCGACCAGACTGGGGCGGCTTGCTGCATGTGCTTGATAAGCAACATAACCTGATTGATGTTCAGGTGCCGGTATTCAACAGCATGACAATCTTTCGAGTTCCCACGCCACATTTTGTGTCGCAGGTTGCAAACTATGCCCAAGGTGCTCGTTATACGGTAAACGGCTGGTTCATCAAGGCCTGACTTTGCTGTTCGGTGATGGGTTCAGTTGGCACGATCGATGCGCACCATTCTACTGCATCATCAATCTCATCTTTATATTCCAGCTTAACCGCGTTCGTTTCTTTCTGCCGGGAGTCGGCATTGAATGTTTCGGATGCCTGACTCTTCGCGTGTCGACTAAAGACCGGACCCTGGGCAATAGAATGCAGTATCGTGTCATCAAGATTGATTCTAAATAGTTGATTCAATCTGGCCAGAACATCGTCTTTTCGCGAAAGAAATACGTTTGAATCCAACGGGTAGGTGTTACCACCTTGATCCAGTGCCTCAAGATAGCTTTGCATCTGTGTTGCCCAGACGAATGCGGCAGCACGACCATCGCTTAAGCCTCGAGTGTCCACTGAACGGAGATTGGGGTAGCGTTGGGCATCAAGGGTCGCACGTTGTAGCAGTCCACGATTGAAATCACGGCGGCCCGGGAGCTTGAGTGTGGACACCAGAAAAGCCGGTAAGCTCGAATAAAGCAGTACCGCCGAACTGTCTTTGCTTCTATCCAGAAGTAATGAGATTAAGTTGTTGCATGAGTCGGTCGGTTTAATGATCGGGGTTTCCCCGGCGTAACTTCGAGACAGTAACGAGACGGTTACATTGAAAAGCGTACGCCAGTGTTGTTTCTCATTCTCGGGAAAAGCACCCCAATGTCGCCGCCGAGTTGCCGCCAGTTGATGCAGTGCCACCGGTTCTCGATAGGCCAAAGAACTACCCGGGACGTCAAGTGCCCTCGACATAAGAGTGGAACAGCAGTACGCCGTGTGAAAAATATACTGCACCGGTTTGGTGATTATTAATGTTGATTCGATCCATTCGGTCAGTTGGGGGAGACTGATCGAAACAGCCGTTTGTGGCTGGGCGTGTACCCGGTCGTCAAGAAAGGATGATTGCGCATAACCGTTTCGATCAAGATGGATGAATATGGCTTTCTGTTCGGGGAAATTAAACTTGTGCAAGTACCAGCCGGGATCGCTGAGTTGTTCGACGGTTAGGTTGTCAACGTTCATCAATGGCTCCAGCCAGCGCATTTAATGGTCCAAGATGCGCTTGGTACTTTTTCCATCGTTGCGCGGAGCGACGGTAGATAGGTTGTCGCACATCATCGTATGTTGGTGTGGTGACCACGCGTTGGTTGTTATGAAACTCCAGACATTTGGCATCCCAGTTGAGACCGCAAAAGCCAATAAGATCGCGCGAGATTGATTCGGTTTGATCGATCAGGTCTTCATACGCCACCTCGAGAATCGGGATTTTAATCTGTTGTTTCCAGTGCCTCATCAGCGATTCATACTCGCGATAATAGTCAGACAATCCTTGCAGGCTATTGGTGTAGGGATGATTCCCCGTCATCGGCTGAAAATAAATCGACAGGCATGTGTCTCTCGGGTCTCGAATGCAGTGGATAACATGGGCATTTGGGAACAGTCGGTCAATTAGCCCCAGCGCCATAAAGTTATGCGGCATTTTATCGACAATACGAGCGGCATTGGGGGCGAGCAATGAAATCTGCTTGAGGTATTTTGAAGAGAGTTTCGCAAGACTTTCCGTGCCTATGTTATTGATCCCGGCCGGGTAGCTGTCCGCGCGTTGCAGTTCGTTAACCAACACGGCCATGTGGTTTAGCTCCCCCGCACCATAGACATCCGGGTGACTGGCTAAAATCTGTTCGATCAGGCTGGTGCCAGAGCGTGGCATACCGATAATGAATATGGGTAGATCTGAATCGCAGTTGGAAATCTGCGCCGACGAAGCCGGGCAAGAAAACGCGTTTTTTAACGCAGAAAACTCTTTCTGTGTGGACGCGACGTTATAGTGAAATCCGAGCGATTGGTTTGCCTGCGCATAATGCTGAAAGGCATCATCATAGGCGTTATCGCGATCCAGTAGTTTGCCAAGAGCGAAGTGGATGTCAGTGACGTATGGCTGACTTTCGGTACGATCGAGTGACGTTTGGAGATGCGCGATTGCCTCGGTTTCCTTGTGTTGATGTATCGCCAGTGCGGCGAAGGCCAGAGCAATTGGCGCGGAGTGTGTGTGTTTGTCCATGAACGGATCTAGGATCTCGATCGCCTTGTCGTATTCACCTTCTTGTTCGTAACTAAGCGATAGGGCGGAAACGATTTCAAAATCGGCGGGATCGGTTTGTAACAACCGCTCGAAATGGCTGCGCGCCTCAGTATATCGGCCTAACGTGCTCAGCAGGCGTCCGAGTTGGCCGCGAGCGGAAGCGAGCTCTGGGGTGGCTTCGAGCGCCTTTAAATAATGCGCTTCCGCCGATTTCGCCTGAGAATGTGCCTCAGCCGTCAGCCCGAGGCGCAGATGGCACAGTGCTATTCCATTGAGGAGTTGCGAATTGTCAGAGTCGATGTCGATGTCGAGGGCGGCGCGGTAGGCCTGCAGGGCCCGCTCGAATTGTCCCAGATGTTGCAGTGCCACCGCCATATTGTAGTGAGCCGATAGATTGTGTGGGTCGATAGATGCCACGTGCTGGCAGCAGAGCACCACATTGTCCATATCACCAAGCTGAGCACTGGCGCTGGCTTGAAGCAGCCAATTATCAGCACTATCCGGAACCTGTTTGCACAGACGTACGGCCAGCTTAAGGGCATCGTTGACGCGCCCTTTAGAGATCAAGCCTTGGAATTTATCACGACTGCTTTTCATCGGTGAGCGTCCCTAGCGCGCTGAGTAGCGGTCCGAGATGCTGCTCGTAATGACGCCATCGCTGTACCGATTGCGTATAGATGGGTTGTCGCACTTGATCAAAGCTGGCGGTTTTGGTGCGGCGACTGGATTCATAAAACTTCAGGCACTGATCATCCCATTCAAGTCCGCAGTATTGGATCAGCTTCCGACTTTCAGTTTCAGTATCCGCGACCATGGTTTCGTAGGTGGCATCCAGCATCGGTATCTCAAGCTGCTCACGGAAGTGCGTGGTGATCGCGTGATACTGCCGATAATGTGTGCCCAGACTCACGAGGTCGTAGGCGTAGCTGTGATGGGCCGAGAAGTCCTGAAAATAACACGACAAGCAGGTATCTACCGGGTTGCGGCGACAATGAATAATTGGCGCATTCGGGAACAAACGATGGATCAGACCCAGATAGGTGAAGTTTGCAGGGAGCTTGTCAGTAACATAGGCGTAACCCGGTGCAAGCTGCGCGAGATTTTCCAGATATCTCGTGGCCAGGCTGTCGCATTGGCTCTGGTCCAGCGTGTCAATGTAGCGGGGATAGCATTGGCCTGAGTCTAATAGATCAAGCATTTCGGGGATAAAGATCAGTTCGTCTCCCGCAAATACGTCATTATGGCTGGATATAATCTGTTCGACCAATGTGGTTCCGGAGCGGGGCATGCCGACGATAAAGATGGGCGTGATATCCGTATGCTCTGGACCCTGAGGCAGACGGTCATAGGTCATTTTGGGGTGACACCGAATAACGTCCAGGGTGAAGGCCTTGTCGGCAGTGGCATCGTGGCTATAGCCCCTAAGGTCGTTGGCTGTATGATAATGCTTGAACGCATCGTCATACTGTTTTTCCCGGTCGTAGGATTGCCCCAAGTGGAAATGGGTTACGCGAAGTTGTTCGTCATCAAGTGATATTTTCTGCAAATTCGCTTCAAGAAGTTCGATCGCATGCTGGGTATGTCCATATTTACGACCCAGTCGAGCATACGCCGTTAGTAGATAGGTGCCCGTATTGCCCCGTTCTATCTCCGTGGTCAGGACACTCAGACAGTCATCAAGGTTTCCCATTCGCTCGAGCACCGATGCCCGTGCGGCAATGATATCTATGCCGATGTTATTTGTTTCCGGAACATCGGCATAGACGTCGAGCGCTTCCTGAAAACGCCCGGACTGGAACAGGGATCGTCCGCGGCCATATTGCGCGGCGACATTGGCAGGATCCATCTTTAGTGCTTGATCAAAGCTGATGAATGCCTCTTCGGGGGATCCGTGTCGGACCAGAAGATTTCCAAGTAACAGCAGGATCGCAGTGGAATCGGGTTTGAGTTCGGCGGCGCGTCGAACACTGGTGATGGAATGCTGGATGCGACCCATATTGTTATAGGCATCGGCGATGGCGAGATAGGCATCGGCGTGGTCCGGTTGTTTTAACAGCAGGGTTTGCAGTGTGGTCAGGGCATCCTGATGCCGTTGCAGATGGGCCTGATTCTGCGCCAAGCTATACAGATACTGAATATTATCCGGATCGTGCTGCACGGCCAGCATGAAGTCGGCATTGGCCTGCTCGGGGCCAAACTCTGCTTGTTGTGCATTGGCAAGGTTATGGCGTGCCTCACCAAACTGAGGTTCTGATTGAAGGGCGGACCGGTAACACTCGATAGCAGGTTCAAGTTCCCCCCGTGCGGCCAGCGCAATACCCAGGTTATTGTGGTTGATGCTGTTCCCCGGTTCCAGAGACAGCGCGGTTCGAAAGGCGGATTCTGCGTTGCTATGTTGACCGCTGCGCAGATAAAAACTGCCAAGATTACGATGTCCTGCTACCGCATTCGGCGCCAAGGTGACCACCTTTTTGCCACAGCGAACCGCCTCTTCAAGTTGATTCAGTGTGGAGTAAATAACCCCCAGCATTAACCAGTGGTTGGCATCGTCGGGTGATTGTTCGCTCAATGCGCGATAGATAATCAAGGCCTCTGGCAGCTGGCCTGCCTGAAACAAGGTCTGGGCTTGTTGCGTGTGTTGTTCGGCTTGCGTGGGCGGTGGTGCCATAGCTTACTCGGGAATATCCAGAGCCGAGCGCAGCCCAGAGAGATAAGGCGCATAGTGACGCCAGCGCTCAACCGAATCGGAATATACGGGTTGCGTGACCTGATCGTAGCTTGCTGTGCGTACGGATGACGGATTCTGATAGTAACTCAGACAAGCATCATGCCATTGTAGTCCGCAGTGCTTGACCAACTCGCGTGCCAGTGGTTCGAGGTTATTGACCAGATCTTCGTACCATAATTCCATCATCGGCAGTTCCATCTGATCACGGTAAAAGGAGATCAGGCGTTCGTACTGACGATAATGATTACCCAGCGATTCCAAGGTTCGGGTGTAACCATGGTAGCCTGAAAAGTGTTGTGCATAACACGACAAACAGGTGTCCAGCGGGTTGCGCGCGCAGTGAATGATGGCGGCATCCGGGAACAGGCGATGCACCAGTGCAAGATGTTGAAAGTTGTGCGGCATCTTGTCGGTGATATGCGTTATAGATGAATCACTGGAATCGATACGCGCAAAATATAATGCCTGCAGCGCGCCGATATCGGTTGCAGACAAATCGTTAAGACAACGCGGATACGCGCCCGCGCCATATTGTTGTTGCAGGGCGCCAACACAGTCAAAAATCCCGCGCGCCTCACCAGCAGCACGCACACTTGGGTGGCTGGCGAGTATTTGTTCAATCAGACTACTGCCAGAGCGCGGCATACCGACGATAAAAATCATTTTTATGTTGCTGGATTGCGTGTGTGCAAGCGGTTGGGTCTCTAGCTGTTCTGACTCCGTGATCAGGTGATCCACATAGTGGATGTAGGCGTCGGCGTCGTACGGCATTGAGTCGTACTCATGCGCCTGTTGCCAACTGGAAAAGGCATCCGCATAATCTCCCTGGCGATCGTGTAGTCGACCGCGCGCGAACAATAGCGCCGATCGCTGTTCGGCGGTTTGAGCGCTGGACTCGATAGCATCATCGAGTAGCGATAGAGCGTGCTCGCAGCGTTTGGAGCGATGACAGATGCGGGCAAAGGTCAGCAGTGTATCGGCATTGGGCGTTTGGGCATCCAGTAGTGGGGCGATTAAGTTTTCGGCCGCGTCATTGTCACCACGGCGATGCAAAATGGCGGCGCGGCGTGCTCGCATCAGAGTAGCATCAGCGGCCTGAGGCTCCTGTGACTTGAGTTGTTCGAGCGCCCGCACGGTGTCACCCATCTCTTCCAATGCGGTGGCGATATGCAAACGCAGGGCATCGCTCGGTGTGGTTGAAAAAGCGCTATTAAATTGGACGAGGGCTTGCGCGTGATGACCGACTGCGATCAGCGCAACCCCAAGATGCTCGTGTTGTTGGGGCGACCCTGGATTAAGTTCGATGGCCTGTCTTAGCGTGGTTACGGCAGTGGCCGCATCGCCCGACAACAGTTGGGCATAGCCGAGTAGTCCGATGCAGGTTTGCCGGTGCTGGGGCGATGACTCGATGGCTTGTCGATACAAGGATACCGCTCTGGCGGGGTCACCCGCACCGATTAGGGCATTGGCCAGATTGATTTTGGCCTGAGATGAGTTTGGGTCAATCGACAGGGCTTTTTCTGCGCATGCAATGGCCGGTTCGAGATCGCCTACCGCGCCATTCAGGCCAGACAACAGTGTCCACAGTTCGCTATCTTCAGCGTCGATGTCCAGAGCCGCTTTACAGGCCTCGATTGCGGCGGCGGGCCGTCCTGAGGCTTGGTGGAGATGGGCGAGAGTCAAATAGGCATCAACGTACTGCGGGTCGATTGAAAGCGCCTGCTGAATGTGTTCAATGGCCGAATCGCTTGCCCCCATCTCACCTTCGATCGCACCGGTCATGAGCCAGACTTCAGCATTGTTTGGATCGTGCTGGTTGATCTGGCGGAAACGCTCCAGAGCGCCGCTCAGATTGTTGCGGTCGAGTAGGGCATACGCCTCCTCGAGCAGATTGTCAGGGGTGCTGGCCATGATATGAAACGGATTTCTGCCTATGGCAAAATGGGACTGATACGCCAAATTATAAACCAAACGGATCTCTAGGTATGCCGATCCGTTTCCTAGATGAAATTATCGATCACAACTGTGAAATCTGATCTTGAACAACTTATCAACGCGGGGGATGCCAGCGGTATCCGCCAGTTGTATGCCCGCTTTCAGCAGCAAACGGACCTTGACCCTGATCTTTGTTTGCTGTTTGCGTCGGCATTTGCATCGCTAGGCGATATGGTTTCTGTTGAAGCCTGTTGTCGGGCGCTGATCAGTCAGGTCCCCGATCATTATTTGGGTCATTTTAAT
>JYMV01017538.1_pt1 | contig 35369 bp, 29 predicted proteins | sample 338911 | NCBI WGS metagenome assembly JYMV01 (sample SAMN03354496, study PRJNA234377) | hydrothermal vent metagenome | biome: Deep sea; feature: Hydrothermal plumes at the Eastern Lau Spreading Center, Western Pacific Ocean; material: Seawater | place: Tonga | collected 2009 | depth 2000 m m | reverse complement strand
GACTTATGAAATTGCAATTGATAAAGAAACGGACCGTGAAGTAAAAGCGGATCTGTATTTCAACCTGGGTATTCTGTATAACAGGGTAGGTAATTTAGAAGAGGCTGAATACAATTTTATTAATGCCCTTGATGAAAACCCTGATGATATTGAAGCGGTGATGGGTATGGCGCAGTTGTTTGAAAGTGCAGAAAAATGGCGCAAAGCAGAAAAATTCTATAGGGAATTGATCGCTATTGATCCGGATAATCCTGATCATTATCGGGGTATGTCGCGCGTATTGTTGCAACAGGGAGAACCTGATGAGTCACTACGCTATTTAGAAAAAGCGAAGCGATTGGGCGGTTAGTAAAGAGTTTATAATAGATCAAATAAAAAACCCCCACGTGGGGGTTTTTTGTTAGCCTAAGCGTTTCCGCTTCTTCAAATATTTATTTAAGGCAAGATCCAGGTTTTGGTCTGTGAATAGAGGCACATAATCGATTTTTTGTTCGCGGCACCGTAAACGGAACGAATCTTGGTATGCTTGAACAGCTTTTTGGTAAACTTTTCGTATCTGCCACGGTTCGGTAGTTATCAGTTCCCCCGTTTCGATATCCTTGAACCGGGTACGATCATTAAAATCAAATTCCAGTTCTTTTCTATCCAAGATGTGAAATACGATTATTTCTTGTTTATTGTGTCTGAAATGTTTTAGACCACCAATAATTGTATCAGGTTCATCCAATAAATCTGATATAAGGATCACCAAGCCCCGTTTCTTGATCCGCTCAGCCATCTCATGCAATACGATACCTATGTTTGTATCCTCTCCAGGGCCTACGTTATCCAAATGGGTCAATATTGCATTGATTTGACTGGGTATTGACCGCGGTGGGAGAAACTTTTGGATCTTGTTATCAAAGAGAACGAGTCCGACCCCATCTTGCTGGTTAAGCATCAGGTAAGATAATGCTGCAGCAAGATAGTTTCCGTATTCCAACTTGGATACACTGCCACTTTTGTAATCCATTGATCGACTGGTATCCAATATGATATAGGAACGCAAATTTGTTTCTTCTTCATATTGTTTTACAAAATACCGATCTGTTTTTGCAAATAATTTCCAGTCAACATGGCGTATTTCATCGCCCGGACCGTAAGCGCGGTGTTCAGCAAATTCCACGCTAAAACCATGGAAGGGGCTTTTATGCTGGCCTATTATATATCCTTCAACCACTAATCGTGCCCGCAGAGACATATTACTCAGCCGCGCTACCATTTCTGGCTGCAGGTATTTTCGTTTATCAATTGATTCCATAAAATTTACTTTGTGTCTTTTTCCAATAAGATAGAAAGAATATCATCAGTGCTTAACCCCTCTGCCTCCGCATTAAAGTTGGTAATTAAACGATGCCTTAGTACAGGTCGAGCCATTGCTTTTATATCATCTATTTCAGGCGCAGGCCTGCCGTCCAACACAGCTTTTGCTTTTGCACCTAGTACCAGGTATTGTGATGCCCTGGGTCCCGCACCCCATTCGATCCAATCGCTGACCGCAGTGAATGCCTTATCTGATTGCGGGCGGGTCTTGGACACCAGGTCAACAGCGAATTCAATAACATTATCTGCAATAGGTACCCTGCGCACAAGGTCTTGATAAAGCAGCAGGTCTCCCCGGTCGAGTATGATATTTAATTCATTGTCTATTCCACTGGTGGTAGATTTGACAATTGCCACCTCTTCTTCGAAGGAAGGGTAATCGATCTTTATATTGAACATGAAGCGATCCAGCTGTGCTTCAGGCAATGGGTAAGTACCTTCCTGCTCAATGGGATTTTGTGTCGCCAGAACAAAGAATGGTTCTTCAAGTGTATAGGTCTGACCAGCTGTGGTAACCTTATGCTCCTGCATCGCTTCTAATAATGCAGCCTGTGTTTTTGGTGGAGTACGGTTAATTTCATCAGCTAGAATTATGTTTCCGAAAACAGGTCCTTTAAAAAATCGAAATTCCCTTTTTCCAGTATTATGGTCTTCTTCAATGATCTCTGTTCCTGTAATATCACTTGGCATCAAGTCAGGCGTAAATTGAATACGGCTGAAATTCAGGTCTAATAGCTCAGCAATTGATTTTATCAATAAAGTTTTTGCCAACCCAGGGACACCAACTAAAAGGGTGTGCCCCCGACAAAGTAAAGCGATAAGAATATGATCTATTATCTCTTGCTGTCCTACAATACGTTTTGATATTTCCATATTGAATCGATCGCGGGTTTCTGTAAGCTGTTTCACCAGTTTTATATCTGTCATTTTATCCATGTAATTTCCATCTATTATTTTGCTTATGATTCAGAAGGGGTCAAAATTAAATGGCACCCTCTCAGGAAACAATGTTATTGTCTTGTTCTGTCATTACAAGCACTGGATATTCAGTGGTATGTCTAACGCGCGAGTAACCCAAAAAGTTCAACTAGTTGGTATGGATATTTCCGCAATGGAGACCCTTGCGGTAATGCATGACGAATTACCATTTCGAGGAAAACAATTGTTCCACTGGGTGTATAAACAACAGGTCGATTTCATTAATGCGATGAATACCTTGCCATCTTCATTTCGTGATTTACTTGCCAATGAATATGTTTTACATCCTTTGGCCCTAATAAAAAAAACAAGCTCAGATTTTGAGCCAACTCAGAAGTTTCTACTCCAGTTACCTTCTGGTGAAAAAATCGAATCAGTCATTATGGAAGAGGGAAAACGAGTCACTTTATGTGTCAGTACTCAGGTGGGCTGTGCCGTAGATTGTAAATTCTGCGCAACAGCAAAAATGGGATTCATAAAAAATCTCACTGCCGGAGAAATAGTTGATCAATATTTGCTGATACTGAATTCCATTAATAAACGGATCACTAATGTGGTGTTTATGGGTATGGGCGAACCATTTTTAAATTATCAGCAGGTTATAAATGCAGCTGACTTGCTTAATCATAAAGAAGGTATAAATCTGGGCGCACAAAGAATTACCATATCCACAGTCGGTATTGTGCCAAAGATCCAGCAATACACCCAAGAAGGTCATAAGTATAAATTGGCAGTCAGCCTGAATAGCAGTAGTCAGGATCAACGCGTGAAGATTATGCCTATTTCAAAAACACATTCAATGGATGCCTTAATTCAATCTGCCTGGGATTACTATCATATATCCAAAAAAATGATTACACTGGAATATGTATTGTTGGCCGATGTAAACGATGATATTGCAGATGCAGATAGACTATTGGATCTAATCGGCGATTTGCCGTGTAAGCTGAATTTGATTCCTTATAATGAAATTGATGGACCGTTCCACCGTTCAAGTGAAGAAAAAATTGAACAATTTGTAAATCGACTTCAAGGTGCAAATTTTATGGTAACCATTCGCTGGAGTAAGGGAACGGAAATTAATGGTGGCTGTGGTCAGCTCGCTGTTTTGGATCAGGTAAGTTTTAATTGAGATATAATATATCAGCAATGAAACAATTCATTATTGACCGGACTGAGATCCGAGCCAGTATTGCTGTTGTACTTGGGTCCGGAATGGGTGGATTTTGTGATCAGATGAATAATGTCATGTTAATACCATACAAAGATATACCAGACTATCCAGAATCAACGGTCCGAGGCCACGCTGGTGAATTAGCTATTGGATCATTACATGATATTCCTTTGCTGGCCGCCAAAGGACGGTTCCATTACTATGAAGGTTATGATATACAAACGATAACGTTACCTGTTCAATTGTTTCATGCGCTGGGTATCGAATCATTAATAATTACCAACGCAGCTGGATCCCTGAAACCGGATTTGCGACCAGGGAGTTTGATGATCATTGATAGTCATATGGATTGTACCTTCCGCGCCAGTGTGGCTGAACCGGAGGAATATTCAGGCACACCATATCATGATCAAGCATATATCAAACTGGCTGTTAAATCTGCAGATCAAATTGATTTGTCCATCACGAAGGGAACTTATTGTTGGACATTGGGCCCATCATACGAAACACCAGCTGAGGTATCATTTTTAGGGTCTCTCGGGGGAGATGCTGTAGGCATGAGTACAGTACCGGAGATCCAGGCAGCAGCTGAACTAGGGATGAAGGCCCTGGGTATTTCCACAATTACCAATTACGCGGCAGGGATAATTGATGAACCACTTTCCCATGATGACGTTATAAAAGTATCCGCTCAGGTTAAAGATGATTTTACCAATCTTTTGACCGAAATTATTAAGGGCATGGCATTATAAGATGGCTGTAAAGGTAAGATCTGAAGTTGCAGCAATAGCAGATGATATAATCGCTATTCGCCGGGATATTCATAAATATCCTGAACTTGGATTCGATGTACATCGTACATCCGAACTGGTCGCTGAACACCTGAAAGACCTTGGTTTTGATGTAGTGACCGGTATCGGTAAAACGGGGGTAGTAGGAGATCTGAAGGGAAATAAAAGTGGCCCGCCTTACCGATTCAGGAAACCGGAGATATTCCATACCGTTCTGTGAATGATGGAATTATGCATGCCTGTGGACATGACGGACATACAGCTATGCTGCTCGGTGCCGCAACAGTCCTAGAACAATTTCAAGAACAATTAAAAGGAAATATCCGCTTTATTTTTCAACCTGCTGAGGAGGGCGGTGGTGGCGCCCGCTATATGATCGAGGACGGCTGTTTGGATACGGTTGATGAAATATATGGTATCCATTTATGGAATTACCAGAAATATGGCGAAGTTGGGGTTAAGGATGGGCCAACAATGGCCGCCGCCGATGAATTCGCAATAACCATTAAAGGAGTTGGTGGTCATGGTGCCACACCCCAGGGTACAGTTGATGCCGTTTTAGTTTCCGCCCACTTGGTGACTGCATTACAAAGTATTGTTAGCCGAAATACAAATCCTCTGGAAAGTACTGTTGTTACCGTGGGTCAAATAAATGGTGGCCATAATTTCAATGTAATTGCTGATGAAGTTGTGTTAAAGGGGACTGCCAGAGCCTATACAGAAGATAATCGGCAAATGATTAAAAGGAGGATGGAAGAAATCATTAATGGTATTGGCCGCACCTTTGGTGCAGATATTGAATTCGTCTACATCGATGGATATCCGCCAACCATCAATAATGAAATAGCGTATGAAAGACTGAAGTTCTCTGCGGAAAAAGTGGTTGGTAACGGCTGCGGTCTTCCTTATTTATCAATGGGCGGGGAGGATTTCAGTTATTATGCCCAAAAAATTCCCGGTTGTTTTTTCTTTGTTGGTTCAGCGCCAATTGATCGAGAAATTTTTACAGTTCCTCATCATTGTTCCCACTTTGATATTGATGAAAATGCGCTTTTGGTAGGGTCTTCAATTTTTGTTCAGCTCATTGAAGATCAGCTAATTAGTAGCCAATAGCAGTATTTTCTCCTCTTATATCAGTTCCGCCAAAATAACCGTCCTCATTTATTAAAATTGCATTTACATCACCAATGTTTTTATAAGGTAAAATTTTATGACCTTTATTTATTAGCGATGTTTCTACGTCTTTGATTATACTGTATGATTCAGCCATAATTACATCAGGCAGCCATTGTGAATGTACCCTTGGTGCTGATACAGCTTCTTGTATATTCATATTGTGAACAGTTACGTTTAATATTGTTTGTAATACAGCTGTTATAATCCTTGAACCACCAGGTGAGCCAAGTATGATAAATGGTTCTTTATTCTTTAATACAATTGTAGGTGTCATCGAGCTTAAGGGACGTTTCCCGGGCTGGATAGCATTGGCAGCATTCCCTACTAATCCGAAAGCATTAGGCACCCAAGGCTTAACGGAAAAATCATCCATTTCATTATTCAGGAAAAATCCAGCACCCTCTATAAGAAAACCTCCACCATATCCTAAGTTTATAGTGGTAGTTACACTTACCGCATTGCCGTCTTTGTCGATAACAGAATAATGGGTTGTTTCCGGGCTTTCATAACCACTCGGATCTCCAGCAAAAACAACCGTACTTGATGTTGCTTTATCTGCATAGAAATCATCCATGCGATCTATTGCATATTTTTTGCTTGTTAGCATTGATAAGGGTGGTGTCCAAAAGTCAACATCACCCAGGTGTTCGGCTCGATCAGCATAAGCCCTGCGTTCAACTTCAGTCAGCAGGTGGATATAATCAGATGAATTCCAGCCAAGTTCTGCCAAGGAAAATTTTTCAAGCATATTAAGCATTTCGATTAGAATAGTTCCTCCAGAACTTGGTAAACCCATGGAAATAATATCATATCCATTGAAGGAACCAATCATCGGCTCACGGTATTTAGATTCATAGTGTAGTAAATCCCAATGGGTGATCAAGCCAATACCCCTATTCATTTCTGTTATGATAAGATCCGCTGTTTTTCCAGTATAAAATCCATCTCGGCCTTCCCGGGAAATCCGTTTTAAAGTTCTGGCCAAGTCTTTTTGAATAAATCGATCTCCTGCTTTCCAGGGTTTTCTATCTCCGCGGATAAATATCTTAGCAGCAGCTTTATTCTTTAAAAACAAATCTTTGTTATCGTTAAAGCGCTTTGCTTCATAATGGCTTAATTCAAATCCTCTTTCAGCTAGGGCAATGGCAGGCGCGAGTAATTCCCGTCGCGATATATTACCTGAGCCATGATCTTTCCAGGCTTTTAATAATCCATCAACACTCCCTGGGACTCCGGACGCTGCTCTTGTTCGTAATGACATATTATCTATAACCTCGCCATTGGAATCAAGGAACATATCCCGATGGGCAGCAGCTGGCGCTATTTCTCGATAATCTAATGTAAATATTGTACTATCTTCCTTATGGACCACCATAAACCCACCACCACCGATATTTCCATTTGATGATGATGTAACTGCCAAGACAAAACCCGTAGCACAAGCAGCATCAACAGCATTTCCGCCCTTTTTTAAAATTTCAATTCCAGCTATTGAAGCTTGACGGCTGGTGGAAACAACCATCCCATTTTCGCCGAAAACGGGATCCGGACTGGCAGCGTTGATATATCCAACCAACAAAATATACCAGATAAATAATTTTTTCATATCAGTTATTTAGTTCGTTTAGGTTTGAGTAAAAGTTTTGTAGTTTATTTTCCAATTGTTTTGTTAAAGTTAATATTATTGATTTTCAAGCAAACTATTTGGCTTAATCCAAATTATAATAAAATTAGTAAGATGAAAAGAACGTATATATTTCTATTAATGATAATAATATGGGGTTGCAGTGACCATATATCCCGCAATGAATTTTCACTTACCATTAATATTACTGGGGAATTGGATCAAAAGATTTACCTATCGAAAAGAGATGCGGGCAAATGGGTAAATATTGATTCAAGTTCTATAGCTACAGGGGAATTAGTAATAAATGGTGAAATTAACGAACCGGAGATGTTTTACCTCAGGTCTGGTCGAGATTTGGCCAGCATATTTATGGAGGCTGGTGAAATCACGTTTACAGCTCATGCGGATAGTATAAACAAAGGCACTATAAACGGCTCGAAGACTCAAGCAGAATTCGATTCGTTTAATGAAAGCATATCATCAATAACCAATCAACTAGACACGTTATTTACACAATATAGAGCGGCCGCAGAAAATAATGATCAACCGGTTCTTGAAGGACTAAATAACCTAATTGATGCAAAGGATGGCGAAAGATTGGCGCGAACAAAGGATTATGCATACACCAATAATAAAAGTGTTGTTTCCGCATATTTAACCATGATGAATAACTATTATTTTGAATTATCAGAGCTTGATTCAATAACATCTAATTTTGATAATTCAATTACAGAAACAAAATATGTTAAAGCACTGCGGGACCGAGTAACTGGTTTACAGAGAGTTGCAATCGGATTATCCTTCACTGATTTCACTCTAAATGATACAACCGGGAATCCATTTTCGCTATCCTCACTTGTTGGTGAGAATTATTTACTAATCGACTTCTGGGCATCCTGGTGTGGACCGTGCAGGAGAGAAAACCCGAATCTGGTTGCGGTTTATAATGACTATAATAGTAAAGGATTTGATATTTTTGGTGTGTCATTGGATAGCGATAGAAATAATTGGCTAGATGCGATCGACAAAGATAGTCTCACCTGGTACCATGTATCGGATTTACAGGGCTGGAACAGCGCAGCTGGAAAACTTTATGCTGTTAATGCGATTCCTCATAGTGTAATGTTAGACAGGAATGGTACAATTATTGCCAAGAACTTACGCGGGGAAGAACTGCGAGATAAGATAGCTAAGCTACTTGACTAAATGCTGTTGCTAACGACGAGATTGTAGTTTGTCAAGATAGAGCCAGACAAGCGTAACCAGTAGGCCAAAGGCACCAAACCATTCCATATATTTAGGGGCGCCCATTTCTGCCCCTTCTTCAATGAAATCAAAATCAAGGACTAGGTTTAAAGCAGCAATAACTACCACTCCAAAGGAAAATAATATTCCGAAATTAGAATTGCTGTGAATCAGTGGCACCTGTAATCCAAACAACCCTAGAACAAAACTAATTAAATAAACAAAGGCAATACCACCAGTAGCTGCAACAATACCTAGTTTAAAATTTTCAGTCGGTTTTATAAGGCCTGATCGGTAAGCAAACAATAAAGCGGCTAGCGTTCCAAAAGTAATAAATACTGCCTGGTTAACAATTCCGGGATAAAGTGTTTCAAAAAATCTTGATATTCCACCAAGCGCTAATCCTTCTAATAGTGCGTATGCTGGTGCGGTATAAGGTGCTAAATGATGTTTAAAAATAGTTATTATTGCCACGATTAATCCGCCAAAAATTCCAACCATCATTAGACCACCTATTCGTGGATCAGCAGGTGCCAGGTTCCATATATAAATTGCGGTTGTCATTAATAATAATAGACCTAGCGCTGTTTTATTAACAGTACCCATAATAGTCATTGTCCCAGTATCAATGGCTACTTGCCGATTGATAAAGGTATTGGCTTTCAGTACTGGGTTTCCAGAACGTAAAGAAAGATGGTTACTCATGAATCTGTATCCATTTTACTATGCAAGACTTTTACCAGATTTTCAATTGGTACTCGTTCTTGATCTTGATTATCTCTATCTCTTAGCGTTACCGTATTATCTTCATTTGATTGATGATCTATAGTTATAGAGAATGGAGTACCAGCTTCATCTTGCCGATAATATCTTTTCCCAATAGATCCTTGCTGATCATACAACACTTTATAGTGTTTTTTTAAATCATCAACTATTTCACGCGCCAGTTTAGGTAAACCATCTTTTTTTACCAGGGGACATACGACTGCTTTAACAGGGGCTAATTTTGGATGAAGTTTCATGACGATACGATCATTCTCAGAATCTTCCCAATAAGCATCACTGAGGACACTCAGTAGCATGCGATTCAAACCTGCGGATGTTTCTATGATGTATGGAAAATATTTATCATTTGATATTTGATCTGAATACTGCATGTTTTTTCCGGAAAATTCTTGGTGACGTTGCAGATCAAAATCAGTTCGGTTATGAATCCCTTCAATTTCAGCCCAGCCGAATGGGAATTCATACTCAATATCCCATGCTTCTTTTGCGTAATGGGCCAATTCGGTCTCGCCGTGTTGACGAAATCGTAGCTTACTTTCATTAATACCTAATTCCTTTATATAAAAATTGTAGCGTTTTTCTTTCCATTTATTCAACTCTTCATCATCAGTGCCTGGTTTTACAAAATACTGCATTTCCATTTGTTCAAATTCGCGCGTACGAAATATAAAGTTTCGCGCTACAATCTCGTTTCGAAATGCTTTGCCAATTTGAGCGATCCCAAAAGGAAGCTTTTGTCGCATTGCGCCTTGAACAAGTAAATAGTTAACATAAATACCTTGTGCCGTCTCTGGACGGAGATAGGCGGTATCTCCATCACTTTCGACTGGTCCAATCTGTGTTTTGAACATCAGGTTGAAATCCCTAGGAGCGGTCAGTTCTCCTTCACATTGCCCCACCATTTTGGATGGCTTTTCGGGGCAGGGGGTGTTTTCATACTGATCCGCTCTAAAACGTCCCTTGCATTTCTTACAATCAATTAAAGGATCGTTGAATTCATCTACGTGGCCAGATGCCTCCCAAATTTTTGGGTGCATTAAAATCCCACTATCAAGGCCAACAATATTTTCATGAACTTGAGTCATCGTTTGCCACCATAATTGTGATATATTATTTTTTAATTCGACCCCCAGTGGACCATAATCATAAACAGCACCAAAGCCTCCATAAATTTCAGAACTCTGGAAAATGAAACCTCTCCGTTTGCAGAGAGAAACGATTTTTTCGAGTGAAGATTCAGCCATTAGTATTACTGATTATTGACACTCAACGTTTTTTCCGTCCTTTTTTTGTCGTTCCCTTAGCCCGCTTTTCATTAATTAATTCAGTTGCTTTTTCTAGGGTAATAGTTTCTGGGTCAACTGTTTTATTCAATGATGCATTTACCTTGCCATCGGAAATATACGGCCCGTACCTGCCTTCTTTGACGACTAGTGTTTCACCACTATTTGGGTGTTTACCTAGTGTGCGCATGGTAGAACTTTTTTTATTTCGGTTAGCTAGGAGTTCGATTGCTTTTTCTAGCGTCACATCCAGAGGTGTTTCTGTGCCTTTCAAAGAAGCATTTTGTTTTCCCATCTTGAGGTATGGTCCGTAGCGACCATAGTCCGCCATGATGGGCTCTCCTGTATCAGGGTGATCTCCGACATATCTGGGTAATGCCAGTAAAGCCAGCGCGTATTCAAGATCTACCCTATCCGCATCCATTCCCTTTGGAACTGATTTTCTTGTTTTTGTATCACCTAATTGAACATAAGGTCCATAGGGCCCAACCTTTAAAACAATTGTTTGACCGCTTGCAGGATCGGAACCAAGTGCTTTATCAGCATTCTCTGGATTATCCTTCAGGATTTCCATTGCCTTCTCAATAGTAATATCTCCAGGTGCGAGAATATCGGGAATGTTTCGACGCACATCACCATGCTGTATATATGGTCCGTAATTTCCTACTCGTGCAATGATTGGTTCTTCCACATCACCATTGAGTAGGATTGTACAGGCTTTAGGAATATCGATTTTTCCATCCAGCATTTTTAGTAATCCTGGATCTGATTCTGTACCAAAATAGAATTCTTTCATAAAAGGCAAGGCATTCATATCACCTCGGGCAATAGCATCAAGACCATCTTCCATCTGTGCAGTAAATTTTATATCCACCAGTGGTTCAAAATGGTTTTCAAGTAATTGGGTTACAGCCACAGCCAAAAAAGTTGGTGTTAGGGAGCCCTTGTTAATTCGTACATAATCTTTCTGCTGAATTCTATTGATGATCGATGAGTATGTAGAGGGTCGTCCAATACCATATTCTTCCATTACTTTAACGAGGCTGGCCTCTGTGAATCTAGCGGGCGGTTTTGTTGTTGATTCGTCAATTGTAAGATTATGACAGCCCAGGTGGTCATTTTCATTTATTTTCGGCAGAACATTCTCTTTGTTAGCAACGGCAGATTTGGGGTCATCTTTGCCCTCAACATATACTTTCATATAGCCAGGAAATAAAATGACTTGGCCATTTGCTCTGAATTCTGAATTCTGATTTTTTATAGTGACGGTTGTTTGTTTCAGTTTTGCGGATGGCATCTGGCAAGCTATTGTACGTTTCCATATTAACTCATATAGTTTGGCTTCATCTTTACCAATAGTATTTGCCCCTTTATCAATTGGCTTAAAGCTTCTACCAGCAGGTCTAATTGCCTCGTGTGCTTCTTGGGCATTTTTCACTTTGCTTTTATATTGTCTTGGTTTGGCAGGCAAGAAGTCAGGACCAAATCGTTTTTTTATTTCTGCTCGAGCTGCGCTTATTGCCTCTCCGGAAAGGTGTGTTGAGTCAGTGCGCATATAGGTAATATAACCCGCTTCATAAAGACGTTGGGCAGTGACTGCTTCTTGTTGTAATGTACTTGTGGTGAATGGCGGCCGTGGGTTCGAAGTTTTCGGATTTTCTTCAACTTTTGACACAACCCAGGGACCTGATTTTAACTCTTCTACAAGTGCTTTGGCCTGTGATTTACTCAAGGCTATTAAATTGTCCTTTGTCAATTCACCGCTCTCTTGATCAAAATCCTGACCGCGGGCAAGACGTTTGGAATCCAGGTTATATAGTCGCGCACTGAACCTTTCCTGATCAGGGGTGATTAGCTGAGATGTCAGGCCATAATATGTTACTTGTTTAAACTTGGATCGTTTTCGTTCTCTGTCGATGACTATTTTTAATGCTGCAGATTGTACCCGCCCGGCAGAAAGAGATTCCTTTACAAAGCTCATATTTTTTTGCAGCGTATTCCATAATACAGGCGATATTTTATAGCCGACAAGGCGGTCAATTACGCGACGAGTTCGCTGTGCCTCAACAAGGTTTTCATCAATTTCAATTCTGTGTTCCATCCCACCTTTCACACCAAAATTGGTAATCTCAGTAAATTTTACTCGTGAAAGTTTCGTATCTGGAACTTCAGACGCTATATGCGCTGCAATAGCCTCTCCTTCGCGATCTGGATCTGTAGCTAAAATAATTTCAGGTGAATCTTTTGCTTTTGCGCTTAATGTTTTGAAAAAATCTTTTTTATCATCAAGTACCACTAATTCCATGGAGAAGTCATTATCTACATCCACACCTAAAGATCCTCGCGGCAAATCCTTTACATGGCCCACACAGGCAAGGACTTCAAATTCATCTTCGAGATACTTAGATATGGTTTTTGCCTTGGAAGGAGACTCCACAATGATGATAGCTTTTTGACTCATAGCGACGCCGAATTTATATTTTTCATCTTTTATACAACTGTATTTTCATCGTATTTGGCTCTATATATTTTAATGTAGGAGAAAGAATTGGTTAATTCAAACCCTGGATATAAGAAATAATTGAATCAATGGAAATTGATTCTTGCTGACCATTCTTAAGATCTTTGATCTGTACGGATTTGTCTTTCAATTCTTTATCCCCGAGAATTATCGCAAGGGAGGCACCTATTTTATTGGCTTCCCGCATTTGGGATTTTACACTGCGTCGCAATGAATCGAATTCCATATTTAATCCGGCCTTTCTCGCTTCGCCAAGAATTTTCAGCATGGTTGGTCTAACCGCGTCGCCAAGTCCAATTAGATAAATTTTATCAGCTTGGATTTTCTGATCTATGTCAACTTCATTCATGGCGATCAGGATCCTTTCCAACCCAGCTGCGAAACCAACGGCTGGAGTGGGTTTACCACCTAAAGTTTCAACAAGTTTATCATATCTACCGCCCCCGCATAGCGCATCTTGCGCGCCCAGATTACCGGAAATGATTTCAAATGTTGTACGAGTATAATAATCCAGTCCCCGAACCAGTGCCGTATCCAAAGTGAAGGGGACACCCAGCACCTCTAAGTATGTTTGCACTTCGTTGAAATGGTTGGCATCATCTGGTGTTAAAAAGCTAGTTATTGTTGGGGCATCTTGTAGTAATGCAATCTCAAAATCAATTTTTGTATCAAATATACGTAGTGGATTTGAATCAAATCGCTTTCTGCTGATTTCAGAAAGTTTATCAAGATGCGGTTGGAGAAAATCCTTTAATGCTTGGCGGTATTCATTTCGACATTCGGGTGAGCCGATACTATTAAGTTTCAAGGTGATATCTTTGATGCCGAGTTCAATAAGTAGTTCATATGCTATGGCTATTATTTCTGCATCCTGTTCCGGATGAGGTGAACCTATCGCTTCAATGCCATATTGCCGAAACTGGCGGTAACGGCCTTTTTGCGGTCTTTCCCGTCGGAAAAGATTGTCTAGGTAATAAAGTTTTGTTAAGGGCGATTGTGCCCCAAGATTGTGTTGAATGTAAGACCGCATAACAGAAGCTGTATATTCTGGTTTAAGAGTAAGGTCTGTTCCACCTTGGTCTGTCCAACTGTACATTTCTTTTGATACAACATCACTATCTTCACCGACACTCAGCGTGAACAACTCAGTTTTTTCAAATGCTGGTGTTCGGATCTCACTGTACCCAGCCCGGGTTATGAATCCTCGGACATGTGTTTCAACGCGCTGCCAGCGATCTGCATCATTTGGCAGGACGTCATAGGTACCTTTTATTGAACGAAATTCCATATTTAGTCCATCAAGTCAGTCAATAGCTTATTGGCCTTATCATGAAAGTTTTCCGGTACATATACTTGCACATAGCTACCGACTAGTCCAGTTGGCGCAACATTATATGCGGAGGCCGACCAATCAGATTTCAGGAAATAGGGTATTTCTGCTGAGTTCAATACTTCGCCCATCATCTCACCAAAAACTTTTCCAGGCAATTCCTTTACCTTAACCCAGTTAATATTTTCCAGAGGTTCGTTTAGCGCAATATTTTCAACCAGCGTAATGTTGCAATCACTGCAGATAGTAATACTATCTATGAATTCGTCGTGACAGGATGGACAATACATAATTTATGCAATCAGGCTGTTCAAATTTGCACTGGATTTTGAGGATAATAAAACTAGAAATTGGCTCTCCTCGTAAAAATACCACCGCGTCGTTCCAGTTTTAAATCTCGGAGCGTAGGTGATTTCACATTGATTTTCAAGTAGAATCCAGAACCATAACCATTTGGTGTCCAATTTATAGACATTTCCCAGCAGTGTAAATCACGGTATATTGAAAAATTGTGACTGACCAGATCTTTATTTAGGACGTCAAATCGTGCGTTATAATGCACACGCCAATTACGGGTCAACTGTATTGAGGTGTTGGTTGACATCCAGAATGTTTCAACAGGATTTGATGGATTTGCTTTATTCATGCTATAGCTGAAACTTAAGGATGTGGACCAGAGTTTACCGCCCGGGAGCATACTATTTTTCCCGCCTGATCGGTTACCAAATTTGGGCTCATCAAGATTCTCCCGGATTGCTGTGGTATCTTGTTCATCTTCTTCTTTTTTGGTAGCACCTAATCGCTTCCCTTCAAACCGGAAGCCTGTGGATAAACGTGCATTTATTAACCGTGGTTTAGGGATGCCTGAGTCATTTAAGTTCAGGGAATTTATCCGCTGTCCTGCTGCGGCATCATATTGATAAAAATCATGAGATAACCGTAGATCAAGATTCAGCTTTTTTGCGACTTTTGCCCGCAGGGAGGATGATAGATTTGCCAATGGGAATTGGTCGGCCACAAAGTTATAACTGGTGTTCATACGCCAGGAAAATAAATCGATTTTCTTTTCTTTATCTCCGTCCATTTTCTTGGCCTGAAACACATTGTTCAATGAAAAAGTCATCGCTTGCCGCTCTTGTCGCGGTGTAGAACCGGCAGTTGTTCCAGAAAAGCGATCAAAATACGCTGTTTCACCATTGCTATCTGTATATTCCTGAAAATAACCTAGATCCATGCCAAATAATGGTTTTGTGTAATCCGGTGAATATGAATAACCTATTGTGGGAGAAGCAACATGCCTGATTGAATGAATTGACCCGATCTTGATTGGAAAAAGACCGTAAAGCTTTGTATTCATTCCAAGATTAAAAGATGAAAAAATTGTTCGGGCAGCAAAACCCTGTTGTTCCACTGATTGGAATTGCCCTGTCGCAGTATCTGCTAATGAAAATGTTCTATCAACCCAGTCGGATTTCAGTTGTATGCTAGGATTTAATGATATGTACTTGAATATTTTTTGCGGTGCGGTAATAGATATATTATGAGTAACTGCTGATTTTGTTGTTGTCCGGACTGAATCATCCCAGATGTATTCAAATGTGGTATCATCTATAGCATGTTCAATTGATTCATAATAATTCTGTAGTTTATTATTCAGGTTAGCGGAGTAATTCCAGGATATATTATGATACCATTTTTTATTAATAGCATTCGTCTTAAACAATTTACTTTGACCATGGCGAAACGACATTTTTGGCAGCGTGTTTGTGGTGATAGCGAGTTGCTTGCCTGCTATTGAAGGTGACTGGTAAAACACATCATCTGGGTTTACCTTATTGTCAACCATCAGGTCTCTTTTTGAAGATAGATTTACACTGATCGAATTATTCGATTTTTTCCAACGTCTACTATAGGTAGCATTAGAAATAGCTTGTTGGTTCAAGCGGCGTTCGACATCCAGTCCAGTTCGTTTATTATAATCACCGCTGCTGTAATATTGTGCGTTGACTCGAAATGTTTGGTTATTGCGCATTGCCTGGTTGTGATTCCAGCGTACAACATAGTCGCTTTTTATGTTTTCACTCATTTTCAATAAATCTCGATCTTGTGCTGCTACTGAGGATGAAAAATGCTGTCTAGTCTCCAAATGTAGTCCGCCTGAGAAACCATAGCGCTTACGATAATTATTTGTTAACCGAAGCGTCAATCCTTGTCTGTCAGCCAGGCTGGTGGTTAGTTTTGAATCCCAGTATTCATTCGCAGCCCAATAATAACCAAAGCCATCCAGAAATTGTCCGCGATAACTGCTTTCACCATAACCAGGCATGATCCAACCTGATTGCCGTCGCCCAGCCTTGTGCGGAAAGATACCAAAAGGTAATCCGATAATAGGGATATTGGTTATATATAATACAATAGGTCGTGCGATTACCTTATCATCATTGATCATTTTCATTTCATCGCTCGCAAAATGAAAATGTGGTACCTCAAGGTCGCAGGTTGTGTAAGTACTATTATCGATATAAAAAGTTTCTTTATCTTGATTTCTTATCTGACTACCAGTATAAAAACCATCATCTGCGCTGGTTCTTCCTTTGGTTACACGCCCTTTTTTTGATGCTAGATTGTATGTCATTTCATCGCCAGTCATGGGATCGCGGCCCTGTTCCAAAATAGTTGGTTTTAAAAAGGTGAAACTTGAATCAAGATTACTTTGCGGTGTGGCATTTAGCATATTGGATTGCCAATCAACATTTACAAAGCCCGCATCCAAATCCATATTTGTATAATGGATCTTTGCGTTCCCATGTAGATCCGTTTGTTTTTGATTGACCTTATAATCGATGATCTCCGATGAATAAATTATTTGTCCATCAATATTAGCGGTTACAGAATCCGGCGTGTATTCTCCTCGAGAGCCGCCAGATATAACTATATGATCCAGGTTATTTTCCTCAAAACTCATAATAATTGTATCTCCGGAAGCAATATTTTTCCCTTGATATATAGAATCTTCAAAAATATGATATAGCGTTGTAGCCATGCCTTCTACTTGGAGGGAATCCATTTGGCCCGCATTAAAGAATCCTTGTAGACTGTTGCCTGTCAGATCATCTACGAATTGTACTTCTGATCGGGTTGTAGTAGCAGTATCACCAAGGCTGATTTTTATTTCCCGCAATCCTTTTGTAAGTGTTGTTACATGTGCTTGCGCAGGTATATAGAGATGATCCATGACATCATCTTTGTAACGTAAAATTATTTCACTTCCGGTCATTGTCTGGTCTTTTTCAGTGACGTGTGGATTTAGCTTTAGCCAAGTAGTTTGGTCCTTACGGTTATATATCGCCCGGCCACATGTTGCCTTTCGCTCATTCTCTAGAATTGTAACGTTACCTTCTGCTGTATATGAAACTGCATCTTCACCTTCGTCTTTAACATAATATATTGAATGAGAGGTGATGATCTGACTTTTCTGTGTGAGTTCTGCGTTTCCCCGGGCAATTCCGCTGTCTAGCTTGGAATAATACACGACTGTATCTGCTATAAGATCATAGTCATTATCCCAAACACGTGCATTACCGAAGCCATGAAAAATATCGTTTGGTGAATCATAATGCAACGAATCGCAGGTTAGCGATCGATTATTATCAACTACTTTTACATTACCAGTCATTGATCCCTGCCCGGTTTTTTCAACATTTATTGCTTTGGCACAATTAATGATCATGGTCCCTTTTTCAAAGACTACATTTCCAGTGAGGTATTGGACTGCTTGCCCATCAATGACAACATTTTCAAGGACGTCAGCTCTTTTTAATCGCAGTCGATCATCAGCAAATATTGCTAGTGGTATACTTAGGAATAATATGATGTAATGCATTATTCCTTATACCGATCCGGCCAGTATTTGACTAATCTTTCACGAATGAAATTCTCATAGCCCAAATTTGTAGGTTGATAAAATGTTTCTTGCATACCCTCGGGGAAGTATTTCGCTATTGTAAAATGCTCCGGATGATTATGCGGATAGTCATAATCCTTACCATAATTCATTTCCTTCATGAGTTGTGTCGGTGCATTACGTAAATGAAGCGGTACACCTGGAGTTCCATCTTTTCTTACACGTTTTTGGGCTTTATTAACTGCCATATACGATGCATTTGATTTGGGAGCGCTGGCCATATACGTGGTTACCTGAGAAAGAATGATTGCCGCTTCTGGCATACCAATCATATGAACAGCTTGGGAACCGGCCACAGCCAGTGGTAAAGCTTGCGGATCTGCGTTGCCAATATCTTCCGCTGCAAGAATCAACAGGCGTCGGGCAATGAATTCCGGTTGTTCGCCACCTTCCAGCATAACGGCCATCCAATAAATGGCTGCGTCGGGATCACTTCCGCGTACCGATTTTATGAATGCACTGATCGTGTCATAATGGTAATCACCGCTTTTATCATATAACTGGCTTTTAGCTTGTAATGCTTCTTCCAGGATTTCATTTGTGATTGGCCTATTATTATCACTCAATCCTAGGGCTATTTCAAATGTATTAAGCATTTTTCTTGCATCTCCGCCAGCAGACCGAACTAGTTTTTTGCGAATAGAATCTTCTAGTATAATGTTATTATTTGATAACAAAACATCTGTTTTAAAACTTTGTTCCAGTATTGCATCCAAAGCATCTTCAGGTAATGGGTTAAGTATCAGAGTTCGGCAGCGGGAGAGAAGAGGACTGATCACTTCGAAGGAAGGATTCTCAGTGGTAGCGCCAATTAAAGTAATAAGACCTTTTTCTACTGCATGTAATAAAGCATCTTGTTGGGATTTACTGAAACGATGTATTTCATCAATAAAAAGAATAGTGTTCACAGCAATGTCACGATTTGCTTTTCCCTGATCAATTATATTGCGAATATCCTTTACACCACTTGATACAGCAGAGATTTCAGCCATTTTTGCATCAATAGATTTGGCAATGATCCGGGCCAGTGTAGTCTTTCCGGAACCTGGCGGTCCCCATAGGATCATGGAAAACGGTTTGCCTTGTGACACCATTTTATAAATAATCTTGTTTTTACCAACAAGATGATTTTGACCAATGAATCCTCTCAAGGTTATCGGCCGAACACGATCTGCCAGTGGCGGAAGATTTGCGTTGAATAATGTTGCTGTTTTTCCCATCAATGGCAATTTATCCTGTCAAATGGATTTTACCAAAGTTTTCCCAGGGACTCGAAATCATTGTGAATGATCGCTAGATTTACAATAAAATCCATACTTTCTCACAGGATTAAAATGCGCAACACAATCTTAGCCCGATTAGCAGTACTGCTTTTTGTAGCAATAGGGTGTGAAAATAAGGAAATAATCATGGAAAATGGATTAATCATCGAGGATATTATTGTTGGTAATGGTACAACCGCTGAAAAATACAGCATTGCAACAGTGCACTATACGGGTAAGTTGCAGAACGGAACTGTTTTTGATTCATCTCAAAAAATCGGTGGAGAACCAATACGATTCACTTTGGGAGTGGGTCAGGTAATTGATGGTTGGGATCAAGGTGTTATTGGGATGAAAGTCGGTGGCCATCGAAAGTTAAAAATCCCCCCTGAACTGGGTTATGGTTCGCAGGATAAGGGTGTGATCCCGCCAAATTCTACATTGACTTTTGATATTAAATTACTTGAAATAGAATAGTTAGTTTGAACCATTCAATACTTGTAGCATTAATTAAATCTTGATGGGGGAAATTAATAACAAAGCTGATGATAATACCTACGCACGGTATTTTTATCATGGGTAATAATAAAGTCAGTTCTAAAGAAGCAGGGTTAGAAATTGGCCTTGTTCTGGGTCGCTTTTTATTTAATACTGATCATTTGCATTATGGCTACTGGCCAGATGACCTGCCAATTAAACCATCAAACTTTAAAGATGCACAGGACCTTCATTCCAAACTTATTCTAGATATTATTCCGGAAGGAGTTCAAACGATTTTAGATGTGGGCAGCGGTTCTGGGGGTTTGGCGGAAAAAATGGTTCTAGCGGGTTATCAGGTGGACTGTGTCTCTCCTAGCGAATATATGGCGGATCGGATCGAAGAAAATCTCGGCGATAAAGTGCGTGTATTCCATAGTACCTGTGAGGACCTGATTCTGGATGATACCTATGATATGGTTTTGTTCAGCGAGAGTTTTCAATATGTAAATATCCTAAAAGCATTGAATCAGGTGATCACTGCTACAGAGTCGAATGGATATTTACTGATCTGTGATTTTTTCCGAAAGCCAAATACAGGCAAACGCCCGCTGGGTGGCGGCCACAACTGGCAGACGTTTCAGGATAAAATATCTGAATTCCCCTTCCAGCAATTATTAAACCAAGACATTACAGCTGAAACGGCTCCAACCATGGATATTTTTACCACGTTTATCAATGAAGTAGCGGAACCAGTCCAAACTATATCTGCCCGGTATTTAAACAGTCATTATCCCAGTATCATGAAAACATTGCGCTGGTATTTTGCTAAACGGATTGCTAAGATCAACAGTATTTATTTTTCAGGGAGCTTGACCAGCGAAACGTTCAATCGGATGAAGACATATCGATTATTATTATATCGTGTGATACTTGGCGATATGGAATAGAAAAGAGCCACCGAGAGGACTTGAACCTCCGACCCGCTCATTACGAATGAGCTGCTCTACCAACTGAGCTACGGTGGCAATAACAAATTGGTCAATAATACAACCCTGTTACGTTCAATTCAAATCTCTATTGATTTTAACCTTCTATTTTGGTCCCTGGTAATATTTTGCTGTTCTGTAAGCACCATATATTTCACCTAGATAGAAAATAAGTGTTATTCCTGCAAAAAAGTTTCCTTTCATGGATTGACCATCTTTTAAGGAACCATAGGCAGCTGTTCCAGGTAGTAGAACCATCCACAGTCCCATTAAACCATCAAGGAATCTACCCGCATACATTCGACCTGTGCCTGGTATTATAGTCGATAGGCCTGCAGCTAATAAGGGAGATTTATTTGAGGTATATCTCGGCCGGCTAACTTGTACTGAATCCACTAAGCGATAGTCAGGGTAGTGGAATTCGCCATGCATTTCATAGTGATAGTTTAATGCAAATGGATTACAACGTACAATACGATCTGATGTTATAGCTGTGCCAATAATGGGGCCATACTCTCTAACAGCTAAGGCACCATAATTGCTACAGCTTGGATAGAATTGACAAGCTAACAGTTCCGAATTATAAGATACACGCTGCCAAGCGGCAATGGGCAAAATAGCTGTCTTTTCAAAGATATTAGCGTGGGGCGATACTAATACAGTATCTGCAGGATAATTTTTCTGCGCATACCCTAAAGCAATGATTAGAAAAATATGTAATAATAACTTTGACATTATTGTTACATTTCCCTAAGTGTAGACCATCACTATGCTAACCGCAATAAATAAAATTAACTTGAATTCTAATCTCAATACAGTCAATTTACATTTATCATGTTAGGCAAATTTATTTGTTTATTTTTATCAATCTTTGTAACGATTGTTTATAGTCAAGATCGCAGCTTATACATACTGCATACAAATAACACTAATGGAGCACTGGAAAATTGTTATTGCCCGGACCATCCACTGGGATCAATTGAAAAAAGGGCGTTATATGTGCAAGATTTTATCAAATCTCATTCCCGCACTCTTGTATTGGATGCAGGTGACTTTTTCACAATGTCCAAAAAATTGCTTAAGGACAGTTTAGTATGTGAGGCCTATGCTACAATTCCTTATGATGCACTTCTTTTAGGAGATCAGGAATTGACCCGCAATCCAGAATTTCTAAATAATGTCCTACCAAAAATCCAGGCATCTATTGTGGTCACGAATTTGGAAAGCCCAACCTTAATTGGTGTACGTAAATATAAGCTTGTCAAGCGTAGTGGATTGAATATAGGTATTCTTGGTGTCGTAGGTGGTAATGCAATGAAATATTATCCGCAGGAAATCCGTGATTCAATTATCATCACAGATCCAATCACCGCTATTAATGATGTATTGGGTAAAATAAGTTCGCGAACTGATATTATAGTATTGCTTACACACCAAGGGTTTGATGAAGATCAGCGACTGGCCCAAGAGCTTGAGGGTGTGGACGTTATAGTTGGTTCTCACAGCCAGACAGTGCCGGAAGAACCAATAGTTGTAAATAATATTCTGATTAGCCAGGCTGGTAGAGACGGTTATTACGTTGGTGTAATTGAATTAAAACTCAGTAAATATAAGAAGGTAGATGATCGATTAATTTCCACTGTGGCTATGACCCAAGAGATGCCTGATCATACTAGAGTAATGGAGCTAGTAAAGTATTACGAAGACACATCTGGTTTGATCAATCGAAAAAAACTAAAGGCTTTGCATGGAACAGATTATTGAATATTTCTCGGCAAATCCCGTACATCTAGCGGCAGCTTTAGTACTCGCTTTCATTATTTTGTTTAGTTTTGTTAAAAAGCTGCTCAAGCTGGGGTTAGTGATTATAGCAGTGTTTATAGTGTATATTGCGTTTTTGGTATACACGGGCAGAGAATTTGATCCTGATCAAATAAGTGCTGCTCGACAGAAAGCAGCTGAAATAATAAATGAGGGGAAAGAATCCTTAGAGGAAACTATTGAGAAAAAGAAGAATCAGGCGGTTGATAATTTATTCAAGGAACCTTAATTGGTTGCTTTTCGTAAGCGGGTGGTAATTAGTTTTACTATTCCTTGCATTATTTCCATATTACTACTCATTAGTTCGTAAAATCCATCCTGAGTAATTTTTAGCAATGTAGTATCAGCATTTACAGTTACATCGGCTGATCGTGGTTCTTGATCCAATAGTGCCATTTCGCCGACACACGCACCTTTTTCAAGTTCGACAATTGTACGTTCACCTTTGTGTACTCGTACTTTACCATTAGCTACAATATACATGGAATCACCAAAATCACCTTCTTCAAATAAAGGGGTAACTTTTTCAAATTGTTCTTCCTCAGCAATTTGGGCAACTCTAATCAATTCCTCGCTGGGGATAGATTCGAAAAGATCAATGCTTTTAAGGATCAGAGCTTTTTCAAGTATAGAATACATGGATAACTGCTTTGAATCTAGTAAATATTGCTTTATTGGCAATGTTTTCAAAGAATCGGAATATTTTTGCGCATGCCGCGTGATTATGTCTTTAATAACAAAATTTTCAGGTAGGCTTTCCCAGTTAACTTTATTAAGAATTTCCTGGTTATTTGTCCGGAAAGCGTAATCCATGGTTAGGGCTACTTTTAATCCTTGGATTGAACTTATATAATATCCGAGGAATTGATTTAAATCTGTAGTAAGTCGATCAAAACGTTTTCTCGCAATTTCACATTTCTCATCAATTGATATGGTATCAATCAATGAGTTAACAATTTCACGATCCTCTATAGAAAAAATATTTTCTAAAAACTCCAATACATAAGGCAATTTATCAGATTCTTCGTTTAGCACATATTGTATGTAAGTTTCAATTGGCGTTTCTGGTTTATCTATAATTCCAAGTTTCATGATTACAGGGATCAATCTTCTGATTTCATTCTGTAAAAAATGTCGTAGCAGTTGATTATCTTTTGAGTCCTCTATTTGGGATAAAGCAATTATTTTTTCATAAGCATATTTTGCAGTTTTAATTAATTCATCCTTGGTGATAGTAATATCTTCCTCTTCTAAAGGTATTTCTCTAGCAAGGTGAATCAATGCATCAACTGCTTCTACTTGTATTGGTGGTGTTTTTGGATTAATCCTTGATAATATGAGACCAATAGACTGTTTAGTTGGGTAGTTTTTTAAAGTACGTATAATACCAATTACCAATGATTTTTGTGTATTGCTATCCTGCGAATACTGAATTAGGAATTTAATAACATCCTGTTCGTTATAAATTGTCAATGCTGTACGCGCCGGAATTGCTGAACGTGGATCAGCAAGGCTGTGAATTATTTCTGGTAGAAATTCTGGAGATCGTCTTGTTTTTGCTACCGATAAAGCAGCATTACGAATCACGTAGGACGAATCAGTCAAATATTGTATTAGTTTATCATCCGGTAGAATTTCATTATCATAACTCATTTGTTTGATTGCTAGTGGTTTGATTTTTTCATTAGATGAATCAAATGCATTGATTAATAGTGTTTTTGCTTCGCTTGATGATTCTGGTTTGATATTCCTTATAGCCGCAGCTGCAACAATGCGTTTTTCTTTTTCAGGATTTTTCAAATGTTTATTTATAATTGGCAATGCAGCGCTTAATTTTCTTTTTCCTGCTATCTCGATAGCTTCAGCATCCAGGTCTTTGTCAGCCTGAATTAAATTAATTATCCGCTGGTCATTTATAATATTTTCATCATAAAAAGATATATTAAGGATTTCTTTTTTTACTGTGACATTCCCCTCTTTCAATAACCTGTTCAACGATTGCTTCCAAGGTGTCAGTGGTATATCTCTTATGATATCCAGCGCAAAAATCTGTTGACTCTCATCGGAATTATTTAAAGCTGTTTCAATGGTTTTTACCATTGTTTGATCCTGAATATCCAGAGTTAGCTCTTCAAAATTCAATTGTCGTTTTTCAATGGCTGATTGTAGCGCGTCGACATAAAGTTCTTTCAATGGAAAGGATTTTTTAATCCAGTAAATGGATATTAGAACAATCGATAAACTCAGATAATGAATTGGAGTATTAAATATGGTGACAACAATAAATATTAAGACTCCAGATACTCCTTCCAGGCCGGCACGAATAGAACCTTCAATAATTGGCTTTAATTTAGTTTTTATAGTATTCTTGACTGGAATCCAGAATAATTGAATCGAAGCATTGTGCACCGTGAATTTGAAGACCTGGTCAGAAAATTTGGATAGGAAAACTGCAGCTAGTATTGGGCTTAGAAAAAATCCAAGAGATCCAATCATCAGCGATATCGGTAAAATTAATATAGCGATAAGCACACCAAATCGTGACAAAAGCCTACTTGTGATAAATAACTGAATAATCATTGTAGCAATACCGGTAATAGCATAGTACTTACCAAAAAAATTAACGAGATCGTCTTGTAGAGGAAACACAGCTACAGCTGTCATTTTAAATTGATAATCAATAATGCGCGAAACAATCGCTGCTAAACCGATTATAACTGCAAGTGACTTTAAATATGGTGTAAACAGTTTATCCGATTGTTGTTTTTTATCCTTTTTTGTGGAGTGAATTTTTAGTTCATTTGTGTTTCGATAGGGTCGGATTAAGTTTGCCATTAGAATAACAATGCCTAGAAACCCAATTGTAGCAAACAATAGATTTTCTGAACCGAAAAGGGATACATAATATTTAATACTGGAACCTATAATTATAGCTGCCAGCGCACCACCGGCTCCCAGTAAACCGAACAACCGCTTTGCCTGACGTGGATTAAATACATCGGCTGCTAGTATCCAGAATTGTGTTATGGTAATCACGGTTATGACTTCCATCCATACGTACAGAAAAGGTATAACCCATCCTTCAAGTTGGTTTTGTATAAATACGAGAGAAAAAGCAAAGACTAGACCGGATATAGTGGTTGTCTGTATTAGATCTCTGTTTTTTGACAAGCGGCTATAGATTTCAATAACCAGTGTAAGTACAATAGCCACAGCCAAAAACATGAGCGGTAGGTAATCCCGGTCAACCATGTTAAGGAAATACGCATCTCGCGCAGCGCTTCCTGTGATAACTATTGCTACAAATCCAAAATAATAGATGAACAGAATGAGAGTTGGTAAACCCTCACCAGGATTTATATTAAATAATTTTTTCAGCAATGGGAAATTGGTTTATTCAATAATGAATTATAACAGGTCGCTTGCCAATTCTGCAAGAGCAGATCGCTCACCTTTTTTCAAGGTGATATGAGCGTACATTACTTGCCCCACCATGCGGTTTATCAAAAAACTCAATCCATTGGATAGTGTATCTAGATAAGGATGATCTATCTGGTGAATATCACCTGTAAAAACAATTTTGGTGCCTTCTCCAGCGCGAGTGATGATAGTCTTTACCTCATGGGGAGTGAGATTTTGTGCCTCATCAATAATGAAAAACACTTTTTGAAAACTGCGTCCTCTTATATAGGCTAATGGAGTAATAACTAATTTTTCTTTATCCAGCATCTCTGTTAACTTACTAGCGCGACCATCTTTTTCTGAAAATTGGTGCAGAATTACTGAAAGATTATCAAATAATGGCTGCATATATGGATCAAGTTTTGATTTTATATCACCTGGCAAGTATCCAATGTCACGATTACTCAAGGGCACTATGGGCCTAGCTAAATAAATCTGTCTGTATTCCTTTCTCCTTTCTAAAGCAGCTGCAAGTGCCAATAGTGTCTTCCCAGTACCTGCCTTACCCGAAAGTGTGATCAGTTGTAAGTTGGGGTTAATTAATGCGTTTACCGCAAAGGACTGTTCTGCGTTTCTTGGCATTATCCCATATACTTGCTGCTTGTTGACACGCAATAGTTGTTTTTTATTGCCATCATAAGTAGCCAGCGCTGATTTATGGTTATTCCTTAAAATAAAATTTTCATTTGGAGTTGCATCATTGATATCAATGGCTTTTCCCAATGCAACACCATTGTTTGAATTATACAAGGCATCTATGAATTCTGTTTCCATACCTTCTATCATTCGTACTCCAGTGTAAATTTTTTCTACACTTTCAACTTTATCTGTAGTGTAATCTTGTGCAGGTATGCCAAGGGATTTTGCCTTCATTCGCAGATTGGTGTCTTTTGATACGATGATCAATTCTGTACCTTTATTATCTTCTTTTAACCATAATGCAACATTCAAAATGCGGTGATCAGGCGTATCTTCAGTGAATAGGGTTCTTAGCTTAGGATGCCAATCTTTACCAATTATTACGCGGATATTTCCCTTGCTTTTGCCAATTGATACGCCGACTTCAAACAATTGATCTCCAGTTAATTCGTCAAGGATCCTAAGGAAATCTCGAGCGTTGAAATGAATTTGTTCGTTGCCGCGCTTGAAATTATCCAGTTCTTCCAGCACCGTAATGGGTATGGCAATATCATTTTCTTCAAAATGAGTTATGCAACTGGAGTCGTGTAGAATTACGTTAGTGTCCAAGACAAAAAGCTTAGCGAGGTTTTTCTTGGGCATTATTTTGTCAATCGTAGAGGTAAAAACAAACGAATGGATAAATTATCACGATTAATAATATAATAATTTACTTGAACTTGATTCAACGTTCACACTATAAACAAACCATAAATCATGAATTCTAATAGTATATTGGGGATAGGTATTACTGAAAAACTATCTCAAAGAGATGACTAAAAACTATCTCAAAGAGATGACTATTTTTATCTATATACATTTAATTTTTGAAATAGAACGTAAAGGGCATTGGCTGATACGTTGCCAAATGCCACATTCACCATTATGGATAAGGTTAGGCATTTATTAATACTTGAACAGTTTGATAAAATTAATAAATTGATTGAAAATTTGATCTCGCAACAGGTCGATTATGTTTAAAGAAGATCTACTAAAAAACAAAGTTATTCTTGTTACCGGTGGAGGTACTGGCCTTGGCAAATCAATGGCAACCCGCTTTGGTGAGCTGGGGGCTAATTTAATTATAGGCAGTAGGAGAGCAGATGTTATCGCAAAAGCAGCGCAAGAATTAAAGCAAACCGGAGCTGAAGTATTGGGCGTAAAATGTGATGTTCGCAAAATGGATCAAGTAAATGAAATGGTCAGTGCTGCCTTAGGTAAATTTGGGCGAATTGATATACTATTAAATAATGCAGCTGGCAATTTTATTTCTCCAACGGAAATGCTATCACCGGGTGGATTCAAGGCAGTTGTAGATATTGTACTTGTCGGCACATTTAACTGCACACTTGCAGTTGGTAAAGAAATGATTAAACAAAAAAATGGGAGTATATTGAATATAGTCACTACCTATGCCTGGACAGGCTCTGGTTATGTTATTCCCTCTGCATCTGCAAAGGCGGGAGTGTTGGCAATGACACGTTCCCTGGCAGTAGAGTGGGCAAAATACAATATCCGTTCCAATGCTATTGCACCTGGACCATTTCCGACAGAAGGTGCATGGAAACGGTTAGTCCCGCCAGGTTTGAATATTGAAAAGAAAATGAAAAATCGTGTACCATTGAAACGGTTTGGTGAGCATCTAGAATTAGCTAACCTTGCTTCCTATTTAATTAGCGATCAGGCTGGCTATATCAATGGAGAAGTGGTTACCATTGATGGCGGCGAATGGTTAAAAGGTGCTGGACAATTCAATGAACTTGATAAATTGCCAAAAGTGCTTTGGAAAACAATGCAAAAGTTGCGTAAGCGTTCTAAAAAATAGTTTTTAAATATTGGGTTATAATATTACCCAATAACTTGTATAATATTATTGTATATGGAATTGCAAACCCAAAAAACAGAAATGGTGTAGATTGTATTTCACCTGCGTATGGATTCTTTTTTTGAGCGAGCTGTATGATACGCTTGAACCCTGCAATTGATAATTGAGCCAGATAACTGGCAACCACGAAAAATAATAATATAACAACATGGTCAAGCCAAGCAAGGGAGTTCAGCCATTGTCCTAATTCCATTAATCTTGGCCCAATAAAGCGGCACCAAAAACACCCGCAGAATCACCTAATTTATTCGGCAGAATTGGCGTGTCATCCTTTGTGCTGAATATGTTTTCTCTTACGGCGACAATCCCTTCATCATAAAGAAAAGATATATTTGATACACCGCCGCCTAGGATTACTGCATCAGGGTCAATAATATTGATCACATTGGAAAGTGCTATACCAAAATTGGCTAAATATTCTTTTCTCCATTTTAAATATTCCTCATTCGGATTATTTTCAAATGATTCAATTATATTTTCCAGAGAAAGTGCTTTTCCACCTAGTTCGACCCAATATTTTTCTAATGAAGGACCGCTTAAATAGGTTTCCACACAACCCATTTTCCCGCAATAACACTTTCGGCCATTGGGGTGTAGTATTTGATGCCCCCATTCTCCAGCAATAAATAGCCGCCCATGGTGTATACGGCGGTTTAATATTAACCCGCCACCTACCCCAGTCCCAATTATTACACCAAATACAACCGCATAGTTTTTTCCTGCTCCCAGTAATGCCTCTGCCATGGCAAAACAGTTTGCATCATTATCAATCTTCACTGAACAATTCAATGCATTTTCAAGATCAGTTTTTATTGGCTTCCCAATTAAGCAAACAGTATTACTATTCTTTAAGATACCTGTTTCCATATCCAAAGCACCGGGAGTACAAATACCAATACTGCATTCCTGCTTTGCTTTAGATCTAACTTTTTTCGTTAAATTGATTATCCTTTCGATGATAGCTTCGTAACCATCCCGTTGGTTTGTAGGTATCCGCGTGCGCTCTACCACTTTATTTGCCGAAGATAATAAAATGACTTCAATTTTCGTTCCGCCGAGATCAATACCAATTCGGTTCATTTTATTTCTCGTTTATGGATTTTATAAGATCTCTAAACTCGGAAAGGATCATTGATGTAGCACCCCAGACCTGATAGTCATTGAGTTTGAAATATGGGACCTGTACATCATATCCGCCGATACTCCGTTGCTCGATGGTACGATTCTCTTTATTGAGAAGATCTGAAATATTAACTGAGAAAATTGCTGCAACTTCTACCGGGTCCGGCTTGGGATCTGGCTTATTCAGTGAATATCCAATGAACGGGTATATCATAAATCCTGTAACTGGAACGAATAGAGGAGTAATTGTACCGATAATCGATATGGAAGTTTTATTTATACCAATTTCTTCCTGTGTTTCTCTCAGGGCTGTATCTATTAATATTTCATTCCCTTCTTGTGAACCACCAGGTAAAGATATTTGCCCTTTATGATGTTCCAGTTCATCAGTTCGTTTGGTTAAGAAAAAATATATTTCATTATCTTCCGAGTATAATAATATGAGTACAGCTGCTGGCGTAGAATTATTTTTTGAAAAAGGTAATTCTATAGACTGATCATAATTTACTCGCATTTTTTGGTGTGACTCTTCACCAGGGAGATCATTGGTGATCGTGATTTCAAGTTGTGTAATAAAACGTTGAAAATCCATCATTAAAAGTTATCGCTTTTTATTTTTTTATACCCCATGTTTGGAATTTAATGATAGCATTGAAACATATCATTTGGGATTGGAACGGTACAATGCTTGATGATCGCTGGCTGACAATTGCCGCTATGAATATTGTATTAGCTAGACGAAATATGGCTGAATTAACAGAAGATCGATACTTGCAGCTTTTCACGTTTCCAGTAATTGAATATTATAGACGATTGGGATTCGACTTTGATAAGGAACCATTTTCTGTATCCGGATCAGAATTTATCAATGAATACAATGCCCGAGCTTTTGAACCACAGTTACATGATGGAATAATTGATTTGATCGCTGAACTAAACGAAAATGGTGTGTCACATTCAATTTTATCAGCTAGTAGCCAAAAAATATTAAATAAATTAGCTAAGCACCATAATATTAATCATTATTTCATAGCAGTATTGGGACAGGATAATCATTATGCATATGGAAAAATTGAAACGGGAAAAATGTGGATAAATAAATTAGGCATTGCTCCAAAAAATACATTGTTTATTGGGGATACAGAGCATGATCTGGAAGTTGCAAATGCAATTGGCTCTCACTGTGCATTATTATCCTGGGGGCATTCAAGCACTGAGCGGTTAGAGAATAGGGGAATAAATGTTTTTGATGCTATGTCAGATCTTAAATCTTGGATTAATGCCAGTTTTATTTTACCAGCTAACTAAATGGCTTGTACCCATTCCAGGCCCAAGATAGATAGCATTTAACAACACCCTCTCACTGGCTCTGAAATAACCTCTGAAATGGGGTTCAGTCGCAAAAATAATTATTTGCCCTTTCCCATAAGACTCCTGCGTTACCCAGGCAGACTCTGCGATTCGTGATTTAGCTTCCGGCCATAACAACCCACCCAGACGTAGTTTTGATTCTTCAGCTAGTCTTCCAGCAGTTTTTATCGGTTTTTTTGCCATAAATACATAGCCAGTGTTATAAAGTACCGGTACGTAATCTCCACATCCGAATGAAAGCCAATGTTCAGGATCCATGTCTACTTTTAGAATTGCGCCTTGCGGACGAAATTTTCTTCCGAGTTTATCCATTTCTTTAATGTTGTCCGGTACTTCCTTATTCTCTTTTTTGGTCGGATTTTCCTCTGAAGATCCTCCCTCCCATAGGGCTATGCTGTCTATAGAAACATTTTCTGCTTGTTTCGCAAAGGCCAGATCTCGATCGTAGGAGTCCAATTTATTTAATATTTGGCGGCGCAGTCTTACGGAGCTAATGCTTACGGATGAATCAGCGAGAAACGCTGCATTATTACTGTAGCTGATTAATGTACCACCATCTTTTATCCAATCTTTTAATTTACCAATTCCACTATCACCCAGTATGCGTTTTAGGTTACTGCCGCTGGGAAGAATGAGAACATTGTATTTACTGAGATCTTGCCAGCCAAGGCCCATTACATTAATAAGTGATGTACGACTTTTCATTCTTGAATCCAGTAAATGCCATGTGGCACCAAAACTGTAAGAACTAATAGGTTGCCCGGATGCAATGGCTATACGCGGATTAATTAGCATTGTAAAATCACCACTGCCCAAATCTGGACCGCTAGATACTAATGCTGTATTTACTGCAAATATATTCAACCCATAATCAGAGGCCAGTTTTTTCAACAATTTTTTGCTGAGTTCTTGATTAGCGTTTTCACGGATAATGACACTCCCTCTCGGAAAAAATTCACCTTCTACATTGAACGTTTCTTTCGCACACCATATTTTCACATTATTCTCTAATAGTCGGGCAAGAACATGATAAAACTGATCATCATTACTTTTGATTGCCCACCCATATTTGGGATTTTTACCGATTAGTTTCCCCTCTTTCCTACTGGATTTATAGGGTTCCATTGGGATTTTTGGCATTGTTTTGGTGTAATAGCTCTCGGTCCCATACGCATGCGAGAGAGACCAGGCTGTGACATCATAGAGTGTTGAACCTTGGTCTTTCAAGAGCTTCTGACGTTCTTTCTCCATACTTTTCGTGTCTAAACGAATATCAAATGACAAAATGTTATTTATTAATAGGTTCAACGGCTGGTTCATTGGAACAATCAATGATCCTGCAGGTATATTTTGCCGTGTCACCTGTTCACCAGTGCTGGTGGTAGCTTTTGATAGTTTTAATTCTTTTTTATTTCTATAAACTTCGATGGTTTGCCGCTTTAATGTTTCCGCGAGGGCATCTAAACGACTGGTGTTTGATTTAGATGCAAATACAAATGCTTTTCCAGCATTTTTTACTGAAACAGCTTTTTTACGACTATCATAAAAGTCCTGTAGTAACTCTTCTCTGTGATTTGCAATGGTCGTCAAGTTTGCCATGGAGCTAATAAACTGATGGTGCACAGTTTCTCTATATGTGGTGATTGTGCCGTCTTCTTTTTTTACGATGGATCCGTCTGCACCAGATTGCTCATATAAAATACCGACTAATCCGATGTAAATACCCCACGAACTTCCATACCCTGGGTAAACTTCTTCATTCCAGTCTCTGGTATAATAACTCCAGCCATATTCATCAAAAGCTGCTGCCTGGTCTTTGGCAATATTGTCCCACCATTTATATATGGTTTTGGGAAGGAATGGGTTAAATGGCGCCCTTGGAGGGTTAAACAAATACGTGTCCATAGCACCCATTTCATGAGAATCGACTAAGAATTGTGGTTTCCATTCTAAAATTGCAGACACTTTTCCCCTTGTTTCTGGATGAACGGTAGCAAACCAATCGCGATTAAGATCAAATAAATAATGATTACCACGACCAAATGGCCAGAATCCAGAATGATCTAGGCTATTCGCATCGGAATTAACTACTACGCCACGCCATTGTTTCAGTTGCTGGAGGTAGCGTTCACGACCATCCGGATTTTCTATTGGATCGATGCTCACAACCAGTTCTTCAAGAATTTTTTGGGTAGTGGGATCCGATCCTGCTGCTAGCTGATAGGCCAATTGTACTGCAGCATCAGTGCTGGATATCTCATCACCATGAATACCATAAGCCATCCACGCAATAGCCGGTGTGTCAGCAATTATTTTTTTGGCAGCGGTAGCAGTTTTTATTAATCTTGGATCTGCTAAAGTAGATATGGAATTTTTAATGGATTGCAAGTTAACCATATTCTTCTTGCTTGAGACCATGAGATAGATAAGCGGTTTTCCTTCATATGTATTTCCATATTCAATTAGGTTAACGTTGTCCAATAGTTCATCTAAATAATTATAGTAATCTAGGACTTCAGCGTGGTGTACAGGTCTTGAGCCAAGCTTAAATCCTAAATATTCATCTGGTGATTGAACATTTAAACGGTATGTATTTGCTGCGTAGAATGGTATGTCATAATTACCTATCCCGGGTGCAGACTCTGTCCGCATTGATTGTGCGGCACAGAAAGGGAAAATGACCAAATAAATTAATAAAATTTGTCTAAGAATATAGAACATAACAACCTCCTCAAATACGGACAGGAAATTGTAATGCTAGAATAAATATTAAAAGGAAATTGTTATTCCAATAGTTAAATCCAGGTCAGCATGTTTTACATCTGCGGGAGGCCTTGAATTATAATCATATACTGCAGTGCAAGTGAATGCGAGCCATTGAACACTTGTTTGGAATGATACGCTTAATTCTGATTTTATTAGGTAATCATTCCAGTCGCTAATTGATGGCTGATAAAATATTATCCAGTCATAAATACTCCCATTATCAAATGACCGTTTGTATTTCGGCCTAATTGAGATTCGAGTCAATAACTCGGTATTTTTGCCTGTATAAGTCTGATTTTCTATTAATAAAGCAGCGCTAAGAGATGAATAATTGGTAAATCTGTATTTTGATCCAACACCTAAATTTGTCCTGTTATCAACTCCGGCAAGAGAGTCATATTCCCACCCAGTAAAAATAAATGGTGAAAAAATTTGGTTGGCATGATAATCAAATATTAAGGTAATTGCACCATTATGCTCTAATTGACTGGTATCATTTTGTGTGTTTCGTGAGTGTGTGGCCGAAAAGGTGAATTCTGAATCAGTTAATAGTTTACCAAAAAGTATGAAATCACCCGTATTACTGCTGACTAAGTTGCCAGAAAATGAATTTATGTTGGTATTACCTGCTTTATTAGCAAATGAAAAAGTAGCAGAATTAGACCATTCGGAACCATTGATGATTGAAGATAAAAAAAGGAGAATAATGAAATCAGTGCGCTTCATTATTTATAAATATCCGTTTATTTAGGATCTACTATAATTCTACAGAAATACCCACAGAAAAGAATGTATCCTCTTCAGCGTAACCAAGAGGAGGGTTGCTATTAACATTATAGGTATGTTCAAACGTAATTGCAGTTCCAGGGATTACAGTATCTACATATATTGTGAGAATATTTTCAATAAGATAATTTTCTGAGTTTCCATTTTCAGGCTTATAATATAGTTGTTCAACTATTTCAATTCCCTCGACCGGATACAGTTTCTGTTTTGGTCTAATTGAATGTCTTAACAATTGATCCTTTTCATATCCAGTGTATTTATAATATTCTCCAAGGAATGCATAGCTTATCGAGAATCCTGGGGGTCCTAATCTAACTTTTCCTCCTATTCCAGGGTTGTATCTATAATCCAGTGCGGTTGTTGAATCGAAAGTCCATTGAAAAATTAAAAATGGTGAAAATTTTTGATTAGCAAAAAGATCAGTTTTTAATACCAGATTTGCATCATTTGACCACATGTCTCCTTTATAAGTTGACTTGCTAGTACTTAAATAAATTGAGAATTCAGTATCTG
>JYMV01038125.1_pt1 | contig 35395 bp, 51 predicted proteins | sample 338911 | NCBI WGS metagenome assembly JYMV01 (sample SAMN03354496, study PRJNA234377) | hydrothermal vent metagenome | biome: Deep sea; feature: Hydrothermal plumes at the Eastern Lau Spreading Center, Western Pacific Ocean; material: Seawater | place: Tonga | collected 2009 | depth 2000 m m | reverse complement strand
AGCTTCTTTCTTTGGAGCTTCTTTCTTTGGAGCTTCTTTCTTTGGAGCTTCTTTCTTTGGAGCTTCTTTCTTTGGAGCTTCTTTCTTTGGTTCCTCTACCTGAAGTTCGCCATCATATCTACAGTTAACTTGATAAATTTCTTCAGAAATTGTATTTCCTCTGATCAGCTTTCGCTTTCGTAGACCTTTTTCCGCATCTTGCAAACCAACTCCTTTTGGTATCAAGATACGCTTTCTCGGCATTCCATGTACGTCTGCTCGCATAGGAACACCTGACTTGTCACTGCCACCAGTAATCACGATCTTTCCTTGCAGTCCCACAATCGAAGCATCAGTTTCTTGACCTACCCGCAACCCAAGCAAAGGATTAGCGTCATTATCTTTTAGTTCCTTAGAAGTTGATCTTCCTTTCTTATCTGACAGTGTTAGCTTGAATGTTGCCAAGTATTCAAAAAAATCTCCAGACTACTAATTAACGTTTGGACATTAGTTCACAAAAAATCTTAAAACATAACCATACAATGATAATCATGCCAGAGAAAACAAAATGCCCCAGATGCAACGAAGTAATGTCATTTATGCAACCTTGTCATTTGCTCTGTAAAAATTGTGGTGCACATTTGGACTGTTCTGACAAGGGAAATTACTGGTAGTCATCGTCATGCCATACGGATACGACAAAACCAGATCAGAGAGAAGATGCAAAGCGTGTCAAAAACTACTTTATGTTTTTGAGGTTGGGGAATTTTGCATTGAGTGCTCGCGCAAACAAACAAAATCATAATGATACACTTACAAGGAAGATGTTTTCAGAAAAATTATGACTGAACCAGAAATACCACAGAAAAAACCATATCCTATGCAAGTTGAGGCAGGAAAAGAATATCATGTATGCATGTGTGGAAAATCCCAAAACCAGCCACTATGTGATGGTTCTCATGCGGGCTCGGGTCTTGGACCAAGAATTTTCAAAGCTACTGAAGACGGCTTCATTGCATTTTGCGGATGCAAACACAGTAACGATGAAACTGGAAAGTGTGATGGAACACACAGCACTTTATGATCGTGAAAAACTTGTCTAATGATAAATTTGGTATGTGTCCAATTTGTAACAGAGCTAAATGGAGCCATACGAATGAACAAGAAATTTCCTGCACGGAAGATATGTTGAAGGTAAATACAATCAAAAACTTACAGGAACAACTAGAACAATTAAAAATGAAATTAAAACATACCAAAAGGAAAACAAAGTGATTTGTATAAATAACAGTCCTAGGTAGATGTTCTATGGCAGACCACGAAAATTCAAATAGTGACTTGCATGCGCAACTTGATAAAATGGAACATGAATTGCGTAGTCTTGAGTTTAACCGACCATATGAAATGGAAAAAATTCGTGAACTGACGAGGAAAATTTACGAGTTAAAGTTAAAGTTGGCCGAATCGGAAATTGTGTTCTAGAAATATTAAGTTTACAAAAAATAAAGATTGATTGTCTAGAATACGCCTGATGGCATCTGTGTGCTTGTAGATATAGTTGGAGTGTATTCTGCTCTAGACCTTTGTTCTCTTTTCTGCGCTCTTTTCAATGTCCTATCAGCGACCTTATGACCATATTTATCTCGTAAGTAACGCATGAAAACTGTGCTTACCCGACCGCTATTTTCTGTCTTGTGACAGCTTAATTCAATTTCACAGTCCCAATCATCATTCTCCTCATGTCCAGGATTGTCTCTCACTGTACCTTCAGAAAGGTGATCTGGATCGTACCAATTGCTCATGGTTTCTATAACAAGATTTGTTTAAGGCGAAAAAAGACGACAAAACTTGACAAAACTGTTTGTTTTGATTTTACTTTTACGCCAAAAAATTACTGTCTCCTAATGTCTCCCAAAATACCATCATTGAAAATATGATCTAGTAGAAAATAATTTCGTTAGTATCGTTTTAGGAGACTTTAGTAGACACTGGTTAATTTTTTCAAATTACAACCAAATCCTTCGTAAACTTGTGCATTATAATGGGTCTGTCCCTAACTATTACAGAATCCTCAATCCTAACTCCAAACTTGTTTGGTATGTAAATGCCAGGTTCGACGGTAACCGCCATGTCTTTTTTCAGTTTTGTAGTACTTTTACTGGTAATGTTCGGACTTTCATGAACATCAAGCCCGATGCCATGACCTGTTGAATGTATAAAATGTGGACCATAATGATGCTTTTCGATAATTTTTCTGCATATCTCATCTACGGACTTGCAGGTCTTTTGCGGTCTTACAACCGCTAGACCAGCCCTTTGTGATTCTTTGACAATTTCATATACTGTTCTTGCCTCTTTGGAGATTGAACCTAGCCCAAATGTCCTGGTTGCATCTGAAACATATCCCTTGTATCGCAGTGTCAAGTCAACCACAATCATGTCACCGTTTGCAAATTTTCTTTTGGTAACTTGGGCGTGTGGCAGTGCGCCGTTTGGGCCACCAGCTATGATTAACGGATTCAAGGTTGATCTATATCCAGTATCATGCATATCGTTTGCAATCGCAAATGACATCAAAATTGCCTGTAGATCTGATTCCGATCTACCTTTTTTGATGGTTTGTGTACACAGTTCAAACATTTGATCTATGATGGAAGATGCCTTTTTCAAAATATGAACTTCATCAGAATCCTTGATTATTCGAGCGTTGTAAAACGGTTCAGAAGACCGCTTTAATCGTGGGATAGATTTTTTCAAAGACTGCATTACAGAATAATTGTGACAGTCAACACAGATTTTTTTTTTCTTTAATGAAGCCAAGGTAGAGATTAGTCCACCTCGTTGTGAGGTTATAACATCACAATTAATCGACTCGTCTTTTGCTCTGCCAGCTTCTAGTTCTGGAGCAATGATTGTAGTTTGTCCGCCCTTTTCAAGAATACCTACCGCTTCTCCCCAAAATCCAGTTAGGTAGAATAAGTTCTCGGGCTCAAACGTAACAAGTGTATCACAGTTAACAGAATTACAATATTTTTCCAGTCTTTTTCTACGTGCTTTCACTGTTCAAAAAGGTGTTTTTGTGAATTTATGTCTGTTGCAAAGTTTGTATATGCAGATTATTTTGTAACTGTATTGGCGGAAACCAAAGAAAAAAAGAAAATAGTGGCGCTACTATCGGGTGGACTAGATAGCACGCTTGCTATCAAAACCATGCAGAAACAGGGGTTTGAAGTTTCAGCAGTAGCGATCAAGACTCCGTTTTGTGATTTTGACTGCGGGAGAGGATGTGGCTTTGAGATCAGAGAAAAGGCAGACAATCTAGGAGTTAATCTAAAAACCGTTTATCTTGGAGACGAGTACATCGAGATGTTAAAACACCCAAAGCATGGTTTCGGATCTGGTATGAATCCATGCATTGATTGTAGAGCAATGATGTTTGAAGCAGGTAAAAAACACATGGAAGAAATTGGTGCAGAGTTTATTATTTCAGGTGAGGTACTCGGACAAAGACCAATGAGTCAGTTTGCTCCTGCACTTAAAAAAATTGAGAAGTTATCTAATCTAGAAGGAAAAATTGTTAGACCGTTGTCAGCTGCACTATTGCCAGCTACCGATCCAGAGAAGAATGGTTTGATAAAAAGAAAAGATCTTGGTATGATACGTGGCCGTTCAAGAAAAGAGCAGTTGAAGATGGCAAAAGAATTTGGAATCGAGGATCCGCCCAATGCTGGAGGAGGATGTCTATTAACAGATCCTGCGTTCTCGTTAAGAGCTATTGACTTGTTCAAACATATTGAGACGCCGACAACAAATGACATAGACTTGTTAAAGATTGGAAGACACTTCAGACTAGATCAAAATACAAAGTTAATTGTTGGAAGAAACAAGGATGAAAATGAAATAATGCATGCTCTGGCATTATCAAATGATATCTTACTTGAAGCTAAGGAACATGTAGGACCGACAACACTGCTAAGAGGAAATGGTATCGAAAAACACATCGAATTTTCAGCTAAAATCACATTACGTTATTCGGATGCACCAAAAAATGAAACCGGTGTTGTTACCGTCCACAAAAATGAGGGTGTTACAGAAATTTCGGTAGATTGTGCTGAAGAAATTTCATATACACAATTTAGAATTTAGGCGTAAAAAATTTCCTTCATTAATAAAAAAATAAGAAAGGCTTTTTGGATAGCTGGTTAGAAGGAAGATGATGCAAAAGCAGGAAAATCCTACCTATCTAAAGGCAATTACAATAAGAGACCCGAGTGATATTCACTCAATTAAGGAAGACATCAAGAAAGGCATGATCTTAATTCTCAGGGTCACACCGCTGGCACAAAAGGACATTGAAAAGCTCAGAAAGGTTGTAGAGGACTTGTATGTAATTTCCCGTGATTGTAACGCTGACATTGCGCGTCTTGGTGAAGAAAGAATCATTGTAACCCCACCAAGAATAAAAATCTGGAAGCCAGACTATGATCTAAAATAATTTAATTGCTTCCTGAATTTGTGGATAATGCGATGTAACTCTGTACATCCGACGTATCGACATGGATAGGTTTTCTGATTTTCTCTTTTCGCCGTGATTTACAAGAACACGTCTAAGTTTAGGTCGTAGTTTTTGTACAAATGACATCAACTGGTTATAATCACTGTGTCCGCTGAATCCGTCCAGACGCTCTGTACTACAGTTAATTGAAATCACTTCTATCTTTCCCCCATTTCCAAAAATCGAAACCTGTCTCGCACCGTCCATCACCCTTCTTCCTAGCGTTCCATTCACCTGATAGGAAACAAACAGTATCTTGTTTTGTTTGTGAGGTGCAATGTTCCTAAAGTAATCAAGTACTGGACCACCCTCTAGCATACCAGAAGTAGCAATTATGATACAAGGTGCCCCCTCACGTAACGGTTCATCTCTGTCATTTGGGTGTTCTACGTTTGTAAAGTATTCAGAGTCAAACGGATTGTCATCTGTTTCCAAAATTTTCTGCTTTAGTTCCCTTACCAGATATTCGGGAAATGACTCATGTATTGAAGTAGCCTCCTGTATCATCCCTTCCATGAATACTGGAGCTTCAGTTAGTTCCCCAGACTTCATGTATTTGTCAATAACCATCATAAGTTCTTGTGCACGACCAACAGCAGGAATAGGAATGAGAACTTTTCCTCCATCTTTGAGAACTGAATTGACTGATGAGATGAACGCTGTTTCAACCTCCTGTCTGCTTGGCTGTATGTCTTCCTTTGCACCATATGTACTTTCGATAAGAAGTGTTTCTACACGCGGATAGTTTGTGTAAGCACTTTCAAGAAGCATGCTTCTGCCGTATTTGATGTCTCCAGTGTATACAAAATTATGATCACCGTTTCCAATATGAAAGTGACATGTAGCCGAACCAAGGATATGTCCTGCGTTCGACAGAACCAGTTTAATGTCAGGAGAAATATCGGTTACAACGCCGTAAGGAAGAGTTATGGTTTGTCTCATAACTTGAAAAACATCTCTTTCCGAATATATTGGCATTTTGCCTTGGGCTGCTGTAACTTTGATTGAGTCAAGTTGTATTAGATTCATCATAGGAAGTGTAGGTTCCGTACAGTAAATTGGTCCCTTGTATCCATATTTGAGGAGTACTGGCAAAAACCCAGTGTGGTCAAAATGTGCATGACCAATTACAACCGCATCAAGTTCATCTAGAGTTATGTTAGCCCAATCAAGCCTTGGAAACGCTTCACTGGGATTACGGGCGCCAGGATTTATGCCACAATCAATCAAAACTTTGCTGTCAGACGTAGTCAATAACATGCAGGATCTGCCAACTTGACCAAAACCTCCCAGTGTCAGTAATGATACTTCAGATTGTTGAGTGAGGCGTGACCTGAAAATTTGCTCGCCTACATGTTTGAGATGTTTTGCTCTCTCAGCCGAAGAAGCTTTAAGCTGATAGTTTATCTTTTGAATTGTGCTTGATTGTTTGTTTGTAGATTTTCTAATACGTATTTTCCAGCCTGTTTTTTCTGTCATTTCAGCATGGTTAAACTCGTCTACATTTCTTTGACAAAGCCATGGGCGTTTTACTTCTATTGATACCTCGCCGGTTGTAGTATCGAAAAAAATTGCTTGTAGGTTTGCATCTTTTGGCACGTTTTCGCTAATAATTTTTCTAACATCGTCTTCGTTTTTTCTTATAGATTTGTCCGTTCTTATTACAATTCGTTTTTTTATCACATTAACAAGATTTGAAATTATTGTGGTATTTTCAAGCAAATATCTGGGTGTCTTTGTGTAAATGGCAATTCTGGGACCCTCATAATCAATTTTGTTAATGTTAGCTTCTTTGGGAATACTTTTCAGTATTATTGGCATGATGTTTTGCCCTGTAGGTAATTCCTGTTGTTGTTTTTTTTGCATTAAATCACTAAAGCGAGATTATGGATTTTTTTTGTTCCTTGTTCAAAAGTTGGAATCCATTCTTATCAATCGTTGCCACGTTGATCCCATCACCGGTTCCAATGTTTCTTACGATAGCAGCCTTTACTGCACGAAGTGCGATGGCTTTCGCATCGTTGACGGTAAGATCATCACGATACTCATCTTCTAAGACACCATATGCAACGGGTGAACCGCTACCAGTTGTTACATATGATTTTTTTTCTACAGAACCAAACATATCAATATTAAACAATGCTGGGCCATCACGATCATATCCACCAAGCAAGATGTCTGCGATGAATGGATATCCCCTATTTTGATGAAAAACAAGAGAACAAAGTCTTGCTAATGATTTTATCATAATGTTCTCATTGTTTTGAATAGCGTGTACGTTTGCATGATATCTCAAAATATCGGTTAGGTTTTGAGCGTCCGCAACTCCGCCCGCCAATGTCAGACCAGCATGGTCATAGATCTTTTGAATTTTCATTGTGTTATTATTTGCAATAAAATATCCAGCACTAGCCCGCATATCGGCGCATAATACGACACCGTCAGATGCCTTAATCCCTACAGTGGTCGTGCCATGTAATATTTTTTCTTCAATATTCGTAGTCATAGAATATACCTCGTATGAGTTGTTTTCAAATTATTTTTACCCTATTAAATAACTTTTGTAGTGGCAAATAATAAGAAGTGCTTAAAACGAAAAAAACATATGCGATCGCACACGATGGAATTACCCCGTAAAATTGTGGTAGGCGAAAAAAACATTAGTGATATAGGTGCTTTTCTAAAATCCTTAGAAGACCCAAAGAGTGTATCTCTAATTTCAGGAAACAATGTTAAAAAAATAGTTCAAAAAAAAATTGAAAAGTCTCTTAGTACATCTAAAATTAAATACATTTGGCACTTAGCTAAAACTATCGATAGAAAATCTATAATTGAAATAGAAAAGAAAGTGTTGCGGAACAAAAGTGATTTAGTTATAGGAATTGGTGGTGGACGTTCTGTAGATATTGCTAAAATGATTGGTTTTAATATTGACAAGTCGTTTGTTAGCATTCCAACATCAGCTTCACATGATGGCATAGCAAGCCCTTTTGTTTCAGTTAGGGGTGATAGACCACATTCCTTAGTGGCTACTGCTCCGCTTGGGGTTTTTGTTGATGTAGATGTAATAAAAAAAGCCCCAAAAAGATTGCTAGCCAGTGGTTGTGGAGATCTTATAGCAAAAATTACAGCAGTACGAGATTGGCAGCTTGGTAGAGACAAAACTGGTGAATATTATGGGAGATATTCAGCTGATTTAGCTTTGATGAGTGCAAAAATTTTGATGGAAAGTTCCACCATCTTTTCAAAAAAAGGATTGAATGTGCGAGAAATTGTGGAGGCGTTGATAAGTGCTGGAGTTGCATCATGTATTGCTGGCAGTAGCAGACCATGTTCAGGTGCAGAGCATTTGTTTTCCCATGCTGTGGATAAATTAGAACCAGGTGTAGGTCTTCATGGTGAAAAATGTGGTATTGGTACTATCATGATTGCAAAATTGCAAGGACAAGACTGGGAAAAAATTGTAAAAACATTGAAGGGTGTTGGTGTTCCTACTACCGCAAAAGAAATAGGATTAAAACCTGGGACACTTGCAAAGGCGCTAACAATTGCGCAGTCATTAAGGCCAGAAAGATATACTATATTAAATGAAGTTAATATGACTGAAAAGAAAGCTATCGCACTTGCCAAAAGCACTAAGGTGCTTTAGTTTTTTTAGTCACTTTCGATTCTGTTTTTGCAGCCTTAGAAGTTTTTTCTGCGGATTCTGCTTGTTTTTTTACATATGTTTCTATGAAGTTTATTTTTTCCAAGGTAGGTATAAATTTGAAAATATCAGTTTGAATCAAGTGTTTAACGGCTGGTAAATTATCAGCACGAAACATTTCTTCAGGCATAGTAATATCTATCACGTTTCCAGTTTTCTTGAACAAAATTTTATCGTCTTTTACTGGAATCCATCTCTTTAAAATTCCTGTTGTTTTTTCTTCGTCTGATTTCAGTTCCTTAAGTACATTGATATCATAAAGAATAGTTTTACCAGCAAATCTATGATTGTAGTCTATCTGAACTCTGCCAGCTCCGATAAATCTGACGATTCCACTTTTGCCATCAACCTCTATTCGATCACCTATTGAAACCTTTTCTGCATCTTCGCCAAGTTTACGTTGTGGAATCTTTCTAACTTTACCTGCATCCCTTTCTCCAAATCCTTTTGCAGGAGGAACCTCTATCGTTTTCTTATCACCAACTGAAGTTTTCTCTAACGCCTCATCCACGCCTTTGATAATCCATGATTCTCCAACCGAGACTAGTTTAGGTTGGTATTTGATGTCATGTTCATGCAAGGAATGTTTCTTTGCCTCTTCCTCACTAGTTGTTTCGAAAACTTCTCCTGTGTCTTTTACTTTGGCAGTATAATCTACCAGAAGCAAAGAACCTTTACTGAAAGCCAATGTATACAGCGTTTTTGAATTTCCTTATATGAGTGTAAGGTATTATAGATCTTTTAATTTCTCTTCAGCAATTTTAAGACCTGCCTGTGCATCTACACTGTAACCCATTATATCTAATGTTGAAGCAATGGAAGAAATTGTTCTCATAACATGATATCTTTGAACCTCGCCCATACAGCCAACTCTGAACACTTTTCCTTTCAAATTTCCAAATCCCCCGGCAACAAGAACTCTGAATTTCCGAGCCAAAGTATCTCGAAATGTTTTGTCTTCTAGACCATCAAGATAGTTCAATGCAATTACTACTGTAGAACGAGAGTCCTCTTTTGCAAACGGAGTTAATCCTATTGCACTAAGTCCAGAATATAGAGCATTAGAACATATTCTGTGTCTTTTAATTCTGTTGTCAAGTCCTTCTTCTAAAATCATGGTCAATGCCTCTCTGTAAGCATAAAGTAATGGTATTGCAGGAGTAAACGGAGTGTGCTTTGATTCTGCGTAATATTTGAAGTAACGTGGTAAATTGAAGTACATTGTTGAGGGAGGATTTTCAATCATGTATTTTTTGGTTCTTTCGTTAACAACAATGGGTGATATTCCAGGTGGTGCCGCAAATGCCTTTTGAGCACCGGTCATTGCAATGTCAACTCCCCATTTGTCTACCTTGAGCTCCTCACCGCCAACTATTGAAACACCATCTACAACATAGTAGGAATCGTTTCTGGAAGTAAGATCCTTTACCTTGTCGAGATAGTTAATCATAGTTCCAGTGGAAGTTTCGTTCCATACGCAATAGAATGCTTTGATGTCTTTGTTGTTATCAAATGCCTCTTTTACATTTTCAAAACTAGCGTTTTCACCAGGAGGTGTTTCAAGTTTAATTACACTAGCGCCAGCCCACTCTAACATTTGTGACAGTCTGCTGCTGAACTCACCATTCACCGGAAGGATAACCTTATCGCCTTTTTTTATGAGATTTACAACACTAGCTTCAACAGCACCAGTGCCAGATGCAGAAAGACATACAGCCTCACCCTCTGTCATGAATACTTTTTTTGTTTTTTCAACACAGTCTACGTATAGTTCTACAAAATCATCGCTTCTATGGTTAATCATTGGCACGTACATAGCTCGCATGATTCTTTCAGGGACGTTTGTTGGTCCCGGCAACATTACAAGATATTCCAAATAATTACCCGATCCGGTTGGCTTACGGCTTTATTTATAATTACAGATTTTTTAGACGATCTGTGGCATTAATTTTATCCAACACTTTTCGTGTTCCTTGTGGAACCAAGTCCTCCCAATTTTTATCATCCAGAATTAGCTGGCGTATGTTGGTTCCTGAAAATTTTTCACGATCTTTTAGCATAACCTGAATGACATTAATTTGGCGTTTCTCAAACAAGGTCTTAGTAAATTCGTCATTTGTAAAAACAATATCATATTTTGGTACAATTTGATCAATTTCAAAAGTCCATTTTTCGTGGTTATCAACATCGGGTATATTGAATATTTTGATACGGTTAACTATTGAAGGGTCAATTGATGAGAGGATCATCTCTCTTCTTTCTGCCGCAGAAAAGGGATTTTTTTTTTCATTATCCTTGTTTGAGCTTCCAATACAAATCGATAGCTCATCCACCCTTGCCAATCCAAACAACACGGCATCAAGATGTCCTAAGTGAAAGGGTTGAAACCTTCCAATCAAAAGCCCGTTCATAAGATTACTTTTAAAATATTCCTTAAAATATATTCTCAAACTCCTGCATCAAGTAAGGCAGCAAAAAATAATACGGCTACTGAGATTACAACCGTAGTTTCTCCTAGAATCATGCCATTTTTTGTAAGTTTTTTCAGCTCGCTATCCGTAATTCGTTTTGCTGCAATTTTTTCTTCAACATTTTTGTTAAATACACGAATATGAATTGCAAAGGTAACAATCAATGCAATAACAAGAATGATTTTTGTTATCAGGAATGCGCCATAACTGGTTGAGAATAGAATTTCATTACTTTGAAGCACCAAATGTGAATTATAGATTCCCGTAGCGATTAAAATTATAAGTGCCGGTAAGGCTATTTTGTTAAATCGTCTACCAGTCTTGATCATTAAAATTAGACGTTCTTCGGTAGGGAATGACATTTTTTTCAAAAGTGGTGCTAAAACAAGACCGAGAAATATGGAACCGCCGACCCAAATTGATGCACAAAGTAAATGAATCCAAGTTACTACGGCCTGTTCCATTGTCATAAAAATTCGATCTATGTCTCAAATATTAGGCATGTGAATTCTGGAAGGTTTTTTAGTTGTACACAGTGTGAGAGAATGCTTGACCCTTCAATCAAAAATGATTCTATACGTGGCAATTGGAGGATTGTTCGTATTTTTGTTTGTAATGGTTGGTGTTTCCTATATGGACATCCCAGAATTAGAAAAAGCTGAAATCAAACTGGGCAGTGTTGAAGTAATCGATGTAAATAGTATTGATAATCATGCCTTGCTGAAAATTAGCTTTCTTATTACAAATCACGGCGCAAAGACATTCGTTATTCCATTAATTACTTATGAGCTCTTTGCAAACGGAAAATCTATTGGAACTTCATCTTATAATGTTGAGGACATTCCAATGACCGGCAGAGCTCCATTTTATCCTGGAGCAGAGATCCCTTTAGGAAGTGATATGAAGATTTTTCAAACTGAGGATTATAATGATGAATATTTAGCGATCGTTAATGGTGAATATGTTGAGTTTAGCGTAAAAGGTCAATACACCGTAGAAACTGCTTGGCAGTTACTTGATATAGAATTTGAAAGCTCGTTATAGCTTTCTGTGAACTGAAAAATATAAAAAATGGGCCGAGAGAGATTTGAACTCTCGACCACTGCCGTGTCGAGGCAGTATCCTAACCAACTAGACCATCGGCCCGTGTCAACCAAAAACTATTTGCAGATTATTAACGTTTAACCAAAAAAACATGATTCGAAACTAATAAGCTTAAATTGTTATGTGCTTGTGGCGCAGAGTCGAAAGACGCGCAATATGGATAGCGTGGTAGCCTCCTAAGTTACAGGTCGAGGGATCGAAGCCCTCCAAGCCCGCTTATTCCCTAAGATTAGAATGAATTGCTCTAAAAGATGTTCAGATATCTATTAAGATAATGTGTTTATCTCACAGTTATGGGAAAGGCTCCTGGAAACTGTGTTTGTAAATGTCATTTGGGTGGCGCTGTTAGCTGCCCAAACTGTAAAGAAAGCCATTCAGATGGATGTGAATGTGAAAATTGTTAACGGTGATTTTTAGGGTGTCGTTTTACCGTCTGCAGTATTAACCGGTTTTTTGTTTATTTTTTTACTAGGTTTATGGCCGCCGTGCACCCAATCTGTGCTTATCTGTGATACAAAGCAAATTAGAGTTAAGAACCACATAATCGGTACGGCCAATAAAAATAATATATCAAATACCTCAGCATAGTCTACAAACATAGGCCAAAGCAGGGTCAAAACAGCCGCAAAAACAGCACAAACAAGAGTAGCTAACTGATTATAGAATAAACCCATGATTTTGTTAAAAAAATGATTGGATATAACAGTAATGATGGTTATTAAATGAAATAATATATTCCGGCTAAAAGTTTAGGCTGCCTTTTTTATAGCAGGCGAAAGAGTTGGTTGTGTTTCTGATTGTAAAATCTTAATTTTTTCAAGTAGTTCGTTTCTTAGATCTCGGGCAACACGTCTTACAGTTGGCCTTGGAACCCCCAATTCATCTACAACTTTGGTGTAAATGTCTTGCTTGTCCGTAATACCCTTATCAAGAAAAGAATTGATTGTTTGTTTAATAATTGTACTTTGGTTTGTACGATTCACAAAATTAGATTTTTCTTGTTCTATATAAGATTAGTTTTGAAAACTCATAAAGGATAATTTTTTATTGCTGGAAATTGGTGAGATCATCCTTAACTTTGGTGCTTCTTAATATTAAAAATTACAAAGGTTCTTAAGATAAAATTAAAAATCTAGAAAAATGGCTAAGGCTATAGTTAATACAAATCTTGGAAATATACAATTTGAATTATTATCTGATATTGCTCCAGAAACAGTTAGAAATTTCATAAAGTTGGCAAAATCAGGGTTTTACGATGGAACGTTGTTTCATAGAGTAATTCCTAAATTTATGATTCAGGGTGGGGATCCAAATACAAAAGAATCCGATAAAAGTACATGGGGAACAGGAGGTCCTGGTTATAACATGAAAGCCGAATTTAATTCGAGATCACACCTTCGTGGAATTGTATCAATGGCTCGTTCGTCTGATCCAGATAGTGCAGGCTCGCAGTTTTTCATTGTAACCAGTGATAGCACGTTTCTTGACAGAGAATATACCGTATTTGGACAGGTTGCAGATGGTATGGAAGTAGCTGACAAAATTGTTAATCTACCTAGAGACGGAAACGACTGCCCTCTACAAGAAGCTAAAATGCTTCAAGTGACTATATCCGATGCTTAGTTGGCTAGCAAGGCTTCTTTGACAAAGTAATAACTTCGCTCGCCTTGCTTATTTTTTAAGAGTTCCTTGTTAAATGCCATCTTAGATAGAGTTTTTGATACATCTAATGGACTCGCGATCAACCCGCGTTCCCTTAACTCATTCACAGTTTCAGGCACTGTTCTTGGCTGATCAAAAAAATAATTTTTTGATAAAATCAAAAGTTTTCCTCGCAATTCCTTTGGAGGAACAGAAGTTGGATTACTAAATTCTGGTTCATAAACCTCCGCATTTTCAAGTGAATTTAGAGCGTGTACTTCTTGTATATTGTCTTGAACTGGAAAATCTCCAGTAATTATTCTTACATTCTTTGTTTGTAAATGTGCGGCAATATTTTCAATAACTTCTCCTATAGTTTTATTGTCTACATAGAAATCTCTAGAATCTACCTCAATTTCATTATCTCCAATTCGTAGTTTAATCTTAGCCAATACCATACTAAGTTTTAATTTTCATTTAATTTGCTAGCTCTAATTGGCTTAAAGAATGGATCAAAATTTTTACACATTATTTGTTTCGAACCTTTTGAAAGGGATTTATACGAAATAATACGTGTCGAAATGATGTTAACTGTTTTTGGTTCAACAGCACTTGATACTATTAGAACTCCAACTAAAGTGTTAAAAGATGTGTTGGGTGGGGCTGCTACCTTTGCAGGAATTTCAGCAAGTTTTTTTGTTAACACTGGATTAATAGCGGTTATAGGAAAAGATTTTCCAAAAAAATATCATAAGATTCTTGCTAGTCGTCTAAATTTAGATGGTCTTTCTGTAAAAAATGGGAAAACTTTTCGTTATGATGGAAAGTATGATGAAACTTTAAGCACAAGAACTACATTGCGTACAGAACTAAACGTTCTTGAAAATTTTCATCCGGTTGTTCCAGAACAATATAAGAAATCACAATTTGTGTATCTAGCTAATAATGATCCCGACCAAAATGTTGCGTTGATTAAAGAATTTGATCGTGTAAAGTTTTCAATGTGCGATACAATTGAATTTTGGATTTCTACTAAGAAAGCATCAGTAGTTAAAATGTTCAAGCAAGTCGATGCTGTAGTGATAAATGATGAAGAGGCGAAACTGCTAACTAAAGAATCCAACTTGATTAAATGTGCCAAAAAAATTATGGATTGGGGAACAGAGTATGTTATTATAAAAAAAGGTCAGCATGGCTCGATTTTATTCTTTGAGGATGTTATTTTTCCGTCTGTTGGTCTGCCTATAGAAAATGTTGTAGATCCTACAGGTGCTGGCGACTCGTTTGCTGGTGCTATGATAGGATATCTGACAAGTAAGAAAAAAACGGATCTTGCAACAATTAAAAAATCTGCGATTTATGGTAACGTTATGGGCTCATTTGCTGTTCAAGGATATGGGCTTGAAGGATTGTTACGAATTAATAAAATGGATATTAAAAAAAGAATTGCGTTATACGAAAAAATTACTCGCTTCTGAAAAGTTATACATGTTAATGCTTTGTGTGTAATATGCAAGATAAGCTCGAGGAAATTTTTTCCCTTCAGAAAAGTTTTGAGAACATGATGAATCTAGATAGATACCCAAAAGATGTTGAAGGAAAAGTTTCTGCTTTGTGTACAGCAATGATCCATGAGGCTGTCGAGCTTCAACGCACAACAAACTGGAAATGGTGGAAAAAATCTGTACCATTCAATGAGACAGAAGCTCGTGAAGAACTGATCGACATATGGCATTTTCTAATCCAGGCTTCAATGGAGCTTAACTTAACACCAGATGACATCTTAAAAGAATATCAAAGAAAAAACGAAATCAACAGACAGCGACAAAAAGATAGTTACTGATTCAGTTTCTATTACTAGAGAAGGTTTTTTTCATTCTTACCATATCCGATTTACTTACTTTCGGATGTATCGGTAAACTAAGTACATGACAAGCAGCCCATTCTGTGTTTGGAAGGCTTATTTTGGTTTTGTAATATGGTGTTTTGTGGATTGGTGGAGAGTAGTAAATCGTTGCTCCTATTCCTGAAGAATTTAGTTTTTTCATTATATTATTTCTGTTTTTTAAAGCAATTGTATACAAATACCAATTCAGTGTTTCGCCTTTTCGCTGTTTTGGCAATATAATATCATAATTCTTTAAAAGTTCAGTAAGAATTTGTGCATTCTTTTTACGCTGTCCTAAGAGTAGAGGTAATTTTTTCATTTGCACTTTTGCTATTGCAGCATTAATTTCGGGAAGCCGTAAATTAAGACCAAATGTAGTTATAAGATGATTCTTAGACAGACCGTGATTACGAATTTGTTTTAGCTTTTCAAAAAGTTTTTTATCATCAGTGATAATAGCGCCTCCCTCTCCAGATGTCATTACCTTTGCAGCATAAAGACTAAAGCAACCAAGTTGAGAAAATGTTCCCGAGTGTTTCCCATTCAGTTTTGAACCAAGCGATTGTGAAGCATCCTCAATTGTTTTAAGGTTGTTCTTTCTTGCTATTTCTAAAATTTCCTTCATGTATGCAATGTGTCCATATAGATGAACTGGAATTACTGCCTTGGTTCGTTTTGTAATTTTTTTTCTTAAATCGTCAGGATCCATTGTATAATTGTCTTTTAGGATATCAACGAATACTGGTTTAGCGCCAACAGATTTCACCGAGTTTGCAGTTGCAACAAAAGTAAATGATGGAATCAAGACTTCGTCACCAGTTTTTATATCTAGGGCGTGTAGAGATGCTTGAAGTGCAGCAGTTCCAGAATTAACAGCTACCGCAAATTTTGATTTAACGAACTTTGATAGAAGTTTTTCAAACTGTTGAACACGAGTACCGCCATCAAATGATGATGAGGTAAGTGACTTTTCTGATAAAACATTTCTAACCTCCCGTATTTCTTCATCATCGATATCAGGAATATTTATGGGTATTTTCATTAGCACGTTTGATGGTTGTTTCTTTAATAAGTTTCATTGACAAATTCTAAGTTTTTATAATGGATTTCTTTTAGGCATTAAATGAAAAGGCGGCATCTGCAGAAGCATGACAGACAATATAGGGTATTTCTCTATGTTTTCTACGTATGTATGATAATAATGTCTTCCATAACATTCTTCGGTATTTACTCTATGTCACAAGACTGGAACGAACAAGGGATGTTTGTGATGGGAGAGATTCTGGTACAAACCCAAGTTCCATTTGAGAACTTTGCAAATCTGTCAACTTGGCTTTTCTTTTCCTGTGTGATAGGTTGGTATTGTGTTTCTAGAATTGGTTGGAAAAGGACAACTGGTTTGCGTTCATATAGAATGGCGCTTCTTCAGCTGATGTTACTTGGCTTTACCATAATTTGCTTGTATGAAGTATTATGGAATTTTACAATATTGAATGCTGAAATCACTTCACAGATGATCTTGACCGGTACAACGCCAGACATTGATACGCTTGCTGTTGAATATCCAGATGTTCTGCGACCGTGGAACTTGATTTTTGCAACAAAAGTTTGGCTCGCTGGTGCTTTAATTAGTGCCCATGCATTCTATCTTAGTACAAAGCCAAGAAAGTCATTAGAAGAGATAGAATCATAACTTCATAACATGTTTTAGTCAAAAAACTACAAAACGAGCGTTTAATAGCTGTAGATTTTGACGGTTTTTAGGAGTGATAAAATGTCATACGATCGAGCAAACAGAGAAATGCATAAGGCAACTTGCGCTGATTGCGGTAATGAATGTGAAGTACCATTCAAACCAAAAGAAGGCAGACCAGTCTATTGCAGAGAATGTTTTCAGAAACATAGGAATAACTAGTACAATACAGCCATAGTAACCTTTTCAAAAATTTGATGGTTTCTATAAGCACGCTTGTAGGTTATACGGTATCTAGGGTTGCATAGCTACAATCTGGAAACTTTATACGCTTTCAAAAAAAATTCAATTAAAATGGATGTTACTGAGAAGGTGAGTCTAATCTTAAGACCACCAACGGAGGAAGTTGTTACGGAAGATGAGTTGTTAGAGCTATTCAAAACAAATTCGAAGCCAAAACACTACATTGGTATAGAAATTTCTGGTTTCTTGCATTTAGGCAGCCTGATAAGCACTGGCTTCAAGCTAAATGACTTTGTTAAGGCTGGTGTAGGCTGTACTGTCTTTTTGGCCGATTGGCACACTTTGTTGAATGAAAAGCTGGGCGGCAGTTTTGAAACTATAAAAAAAGTTTCGAAATATTATGAGGATGCTTTTAGATTGGTCTGTCCTGAAGCAAGTATAGTTTTAGGAACTGATCTTTATGATTCTAAAAAAGAGTACTGGTCAGAACTTGTACAAATTGCAAAACATATGTCTCTGGCTAGAACCTTAAGAACGCTTACCATAATGGGAAGATCAGAGAACGATGAGAAGATTGATCTTGCAAAACTTATCTATCCTGCAATGCAGGCAGCTGACATACATTCGCTTGATTTGGATATAGTACATGCAGGAATGGATCAGAGAAAAATTCACATGCTGGTTAAAGATGTTTTTCCAAAAATGAAATGGAAGGTTCCGGTAGCTGTACACCATAAGTTGTTGCCTGGTCTAACCAAACCCGCAGCGGAAATACCTGATGGTGAAAAGATGAGCAAGTCAGATCCTAATGCAGGAATTTTCATTCACAACTCAGATGATGAAATTAGAGCTAAAATTAAGAAGGGGTTTTGTGAGGAAGGAAGTACCGAAAACAACCCCGTGTTGGAGATTACAAAGCATGTAGTGTTTCATGAATTTGACTCCATAACTGTTGAGCGACCTGAAAAATTTGGCGGTGATGTTAGTTATGGTAGTTTTGAAAGTTTGGAGTCTGATTTTTCACAAAAGAAACTTCATCCTACTGATTTGAAACAGGCTGTTGGGGAATCTTTGGTCAAGATAGTGTCTCCAGTTAGGGAGAAATTGGCATTGAGTGATGAATTGTCTAATTTAATTAAAAATAATTACTAGATCAATTCTGTGTTTTTTGTTCTGCTTGAAGATTATATTTTGATTTGTAGCCCCTTGGGTTAATCATTAGATCGTTAAAATTGTACGTTGAAGAGTTTCCAATAATGACGGTGCTGATCATACCCAGTTTGTCTGCATACTCTTCCATATGTTCTAGATCTGTCATGGTTATTGATTCAGATTCTCTATACGCGCCTTTAATGATTGCCACAGGAGTACTTGGAGAACGATATTTCAGTAAAAGTTTTCTAGTGTCCTGTAGCTGACGTATTCTTTTTTTGCTTGAAGGGTTGTAAATAACTATTACATAATCTCCCTGTGCAGCAGCTTCTACCCTTTTAACGATAATTTCCCAAGGAACAAGAAGATCACTCATGCTGACAACTGCAAAGTCCGTCATTAATGGAGAACCAATTAGTGATGCACAGGAATTCAAGGCAGAAACACCTGGTACTATTTCTACCTGTAGTCCTGTTTTAGGGTTCCAGCCAGATTCAGCAAGTGTCTCATAGATCAATCCTGCCATTCCGTAAATTCCAGGATCTCCGCTAGAAACTAATGAAACAGTTTTTCCCTCTTTAGCCAAATCAATACATTGTTGTGCCCGTTCAACTTCCTGAGTCATGGCATATCTGTAGACATCCTTCCCATCTATCAAATTCTCAACTAAATTCACGTATGTTGTATAACCAACAATAGTATCACTTTCCTCAATTACCTGTTTTGCACGAAAAGTCATGTGGTCATGGTGACCGGGTCCTACTCCAACTATGTATAATTTTCCTGCCATATTCTTAATGATTTTACAAATAATTTATCTCTTTCAAAATCTAGTTGATCTTATCCAACTTGAATTCTGTGTGAAGGGATTGGACTACGGACTTGCAGTCAGAATCCTTAACAACAAATGCAAGATTAAGTTCTGAGGATCCTTGCGCTATCATCATTACGTTAGCGTTTACTTTGTGCGCCGCAGAAAACACTTTGGACGCTACTCCTACGGTGCCTCTCATACCTGAACCTATTACTGCTACAATCGAAACACTAGGTGTGGCGTCAATTTTTTTGACAGTTTTCCCCAATAGATTCATTTCAAGTGAAGTAACAGCTTTTTCAAGATCTGATTTCTTAACAATTAATGAAAGGCTTGACTCGGACGGATTGGAAGAAACCATCAGTACGTTGACATTTTTCTCAGCTAGTGTTGTGAATATTTTTGCTGCAGTACCAGGTGCGGCAAACGTTATCCCGCCACTTAGATCAATAAGACCGATGTTTCGAATTGCAGATACACATTTTACAGTTCTTTTTGTCCTCGCAGAAGGTGATGCAGTTACAATTGTTCCAGTATTCTTTGTGTCAAAAGTGCTTCGAATCCGCATGGGAATTTTTTTTGAAAGTATGGGTTCAAAGGTTCTTGGGTGAATTTGTTTTGCACCAAACTGCGCCATTTCTATTGCTTCTGCATAAGAAACCTCGTTGAGTAGTCTAGCATTCTTTACAAGTTTAGGATCAGCTGTCATAAGACCTTCAACGTCGCTCATCAGCCAAATTTCATCCGCATTAATGCAGGAAGCTATTATTGTTGCGGTATAATCCGAGCCTCCTCTGCCAAACGTTGTAATGTTGCCGTGCTGATCAGCACCAGCAAAGCCTCCCACAACAGGTATAATTTTTTTTGATAACAGAGAACCGAGTGTCTTAGAGATACGGATTCTAGTTGTGTCCATTAGTGGTCTAGATTCTCCAAAATTAGAATCAGTGACTATGCCAACTTCCTTGCCATTTAACGCTGTAGATTTATTTTTTAGATCCTGTAAGGAAAAAGACACCAAATCGTCGGAAAGTCGTTCGCCAAAAGAAATTAGGTAGTCTAATGAACGAGTTGAAACCTCCTTCAACAATGTTAGCCCGCGAACCAGTTCCTGTAGTTCTAAAACATCAATGTTCAGCTTTTCTAGTAACTGTTTTTTAATCGTAGAGCTCTTAATAGTTTGATTAGCAAATTGCTTGTGTTTTTTGATTACATTATCTAATGTTTTAGTAGCGTCGTTCTTATTTCTCTGCTCAATCATCGTCGAAATTCGAATTAGATCATCGGTGACGCCATCAATGGCTGAGCAGACTACAACAATTTCATTATTTTTGGCTAATGACGCAACAGTCTTTGCAACGTTTCTAATATCGCTAGGGGATGAAAGCGATGTTCCGCCATATTTTAAGACTAGTTTCAAATTGCTATACCTGTTTTAATTAATCAATAAATTCCTTAACTTTCAACACGTGGCGCCAGATAGAAATGAATTCTTCCAATATTTGCAACTTTAAATTCAACACGTAATGGTTTAGCACTAGAAAATTCGCATATTATTGAACCAGCTGTGCTTCCTACCGCTTTCACAATGGGATTAAGATATTCTAAGCTGTATGTTCCAGTACTTTCTTGAGTTACAGAAATCTCTTCCAATCCTTCCATTCCCTTTTCAAGTTTAATCTCTGCTTCTCCAGAATCACCTTTTCCAGAAAATTCAACATTGTTCGAAGCTGCTTTTATGGTCAAATAATCTGAGACGACTTCAATATCTCCCAATATTTTATCGAGAGTAATGGAAGACAAACCAATTTTAGAATCATAAGAAATTTTTGGGAGCGGTGTATCAGAAGCTGAGCTTTCAATTAATCTCATTTTGTATTTTTTATTTTTTCCTATTGATACTAGTAACATATTATCGTCAGAGATGTTGATTTCTATACTATCCTTTTTTTCGGCTCTTTTGATTAGTTTAGAAAATTCGTCTATACGAACCCCAAATTTTATGTCACTATCACAATCATATTTTTCAAAAGCAGAATTGGGCCAAGAGATGTCTATCAGTGCTACATGGGAAGGATCCATTCCCCTGAATGAGATACCTTCTACAGTGGCTTCAAAAGTTGCCTCTTCAACCAAGGTTGTAATAGCAGAGATTACTGCTTTCCATTCGTTAGATGTACTTGTTTTAGCAGAAAATTTCAATTTAATCAAATAATTGTCATGTGAAGTTGAACTTATGTGTAATCACGCCAAGTGTGATTACATTTTGTACATCTATAAAATTTAGTTTCAGGTTCATCAGCACTGCGAGTCTGAAAAGCCCACGATACTCCTTCTTTGTTATGGCATTTTTCACAGTCAATCTTTATAGTTGATTCTAGTCCCTTGGATTCTTTGATATCGTTTTCTTCCATAACTAGAAGACCAGTGTCTGATTCCTGAGATCTTTCTTTCTTAGTTTTGTTAGATTTTTGTTTAACGTATTGACATTTTGGACAAACTAAAGATGAGTTATTAGTATCTTTTTTTAGGCGTGTTTCACACTTGGGGCAAAATTCCATTTTTAATTTGCTTTGATCTTAGATCTTATGAGTTTTTTTAAATTGGTGGTTGTGGTAATTGCTGCGTCTGTAGCTTTGACTATATCATTTATAGGATTGCTAGAAACCACACGCATCCATAATTCACTTGTTAATGGATGCTTAGTAATAACTCCAGCAAATTCAGTGTTAGGGTTTTTGAGTAGCTCATATTGGGTTAAATACAGTACGGCAATATCTCCGTTCATTATTGAAAGGTTTGCTTCTTTTTTGGTTAAATCCCTAATCTGAACATCCATGTAATCGAAAAAGAACTTATTGTGGATATAAACCATTGTCAAATAATAACATGGTTAGTACAATTTCAAATTTAGAATTAGTTAAAGACAAAGACGAGTATTCGTTGGATGACAACATTACCATAAATGTTATTTTTTCATTAAATGGTGTTATCCGTGATGCATTTAACGAAAAAAACTGGACTATAGCATGGGATAAGAATGATAATCAATTCAAGCTAAAATATGGCATTAAACTTGTTTCTGGTGGATTAAGAAAACACGGTGTTGGGTCACCCATCAATTCCTACCGAAAGGCATCAATATTTTGGACTAGGAATCCTAAACTTGTGAATCCAATGAAGGAACGAAAGATTTGGGTTCAGGTTGCAAAAAACTTTGAACCATATGTAAAACTGACTGTGGAAGATACTCGGAAGGAATTGTTTGATTTTAATGAGCCGATAATAGTAAGTGCCTCTGATCTTGGAATAGGTAACCACAAAATTGGCGCGGAGGTTTTTGTTTCATGGAATAAACATGAATATGTTGAAGCAGATCAGGAGAAAACTCGTGCGGAAGAAATTGAAGTTAAGATCAGTTAGCATATAAACTGGCTTTTTAAAAACTTGGTATGGCAAAATATGATGGCCTGTTGGGGCAACCCATTTTGGAAGTAGAAGAACCTGACAAGGAAAACGGAGTTACACTGATTTTCAAAGATAATAGATTTATGTTTATAAAAATAGAAGATGGTAAGCTGGTTACCACATCAATTCCTGAGTGATTGCATGGCAAAGTTTGATGGAATAAGAATGGCGGATCTTCTTGAAGTGCAAGATCCAGACAAGGACGGAGGTATAACACTTGTTTTTAAGGACAGTAAGTTTCTTCACATCAAAATAGTTGATGGAAAACTTGTAACAGAATCAGTTCCAGAATAGCTAACGTTGGAGAGACTTTTCAAACCGAAAAATTATCTCCTCTTGTGGATACGACTGGATTGAGCCTGGTCTTTCCTCGCGAATTTTTTGCGTAGCTTCATCCGCAGACATGTTTTGATATTTAACCAAATAGCAAGCAAGTACAACGCCAGTTCTTCCCATGCCGGCAAGACAGTGTACTAAAACAGGTTCTTTATTGGTTATCCTTCGATGAATAAAATCTACAGCGTGTGTAAGATCATTAAATTCAGGAACGGCCATATCATTTGACATTACATGAAGATAATTCACATCTTTGATCCAATTGTCAGCAAGAGGTTCTTCCCTAATAGTAACAATAGATTTTACGCCTTGTTCAATTATCCATTGTACTTCATCTATCGAGGTTGGGATTCCACTGCCAGCAAGTTTGTTTTCAATCACCCAAGAAAATTTGTCAGGTTTGCCAGTAACGGTTCCATGAACTTTTCTCCAAACGTCACCATAAATGGTCATAACAAAAAATGAAGAACTGATAATATAAGCTTGGTTTGTTATAATAAAAATAAAATAAAGTGGATGGACTTAATCTACTAGTTCAGTCCAGCCTTTTACGAAAACTGAATTTCTGTATAGTGGAACTGGTGTACCAACAGTAAAGTCCATTGGTCTCATCCAAAATATTGCCTTTGTTGGGCAAACACCGATACATGCTCCGTCTGAGATGCATCTTTCTGGATAAAATACAAATGCTTTTCCACGTTTCCAGCCTTCAACTGGTTTTACTCTTAACACATCAGGTCCCAAAGTTGTACAGATTTCCACACAAAGTGCGCATCCAATACACATCTGTTCACTGATGTCTGGTAGTATTGCTACTGGCATTATACTTCAAAGTAATAATATGAGGTTAATATAATTTCCTGAAAAATGCCCAATTATAACGGTGTTAGAAAATTTTGATCGGTGTTTCATCTCATTCTAGATTTCTAGAATGAGGTTGTCTGGATCTGGTATTTTTGCAACGATTTCATTATCTGATTGGGTTAGTTGGATTTTTGTCATATGATCGTTTTCTAATACATGCCTTCCAGTATTATACAGAACCCACTCATTCTCATCGTTTAATTTTGATAAGCTTCCAACAATCACGCAGGATTTTACGTCTTTTGCGGAAGAAACAAGCAGCATAACAAATGAGTTGACTAGCCTGGCCGCATCACTTTTGCCTTCAAGCAGATTAAGGAATCCATTTAATGAATCCAAAACGATCAAAGATTTTGTTTTTGATGTTTTATCAATAACTGATTTTAAATTTTCAAATAAATTATCACTGTCCGGAGAAAGTATGGTTAGGTTTTTGGGCAGAGGTATCTCCTCAGCTGTTACATATCCAGAATAAAGTAAATCGAAATCAAAATAAAAAACAGGTGCATCCCATTTTGACATTATTTTTGCAAAAAATCCAGCCTTTACGAAAGAGTCGTTGTAGAAAACCATATTCAGTGTGTTTTTTTCGAGCAGGCTCTCGAGTTTAATATTTTTGGAAGGTTTTGGCGACAAATTTTTTCACAATGTGATTAACACGTTATCAAATATAATATGGGTCTCAGTCTGATTTTTCCTGTTCTTCTACAACCATCATGGTTAGTGTCGATTGTACTTTGTTTATCTTTCTAATTTTGTAGGTTATAATATTCCTCAAAACATCCGTATTATCAGAGCTTATTTTTAATACAATATCATATATTCCATAAACCCCCTGGGTTGTAAACTCAATATCTTTTTCATCTTTTAAAATTTCTTTAATTTTTGAAATGATTGATTCATCAGTACCCAGATCAGAATTTATGAGTACGTAGGCAGTAGGCACATACCAAACTAGTTAAAATGTTATTTAACGTTTGATTAAGAGATTTTGTTGTTATGAAAATCTTAGATCTTACATTAACAATCTCAGGTAAGATTCCAACTTTTCCAGGCTCGCCAAAGCCAAATTTCATCCAGTGGGAAAACCTCAAAGACGATGGCTACAATTTGGAGCTTTTGTTTTTGAGTTCCCATACAGGAACGCATTTGGATGCACCGTACCACTTTCTAGAAAATGGATCAAAAATTCACGAAATCAGTCTTACAAGACTAGTTCGCGAGGCTGTTTTGATCATGTCTAGGAAAAAAGCCAATCAATCTATAACAAAAAGTGATATTCAAAAATTTGAAAAAAAATGTGGAAAAATTCCAAATAATTCCACGGTTGTTTTTTGCACAGGGTGGCAAAAAATGCTCCGTGATGATTCTTATTTTATTAAAAATCCTGGGCTGTCCGACAAAATATCTGGTTTCCAAAAAAACCAATTTGGTTGGAATAGATTCCCCCAGTATTGATTTCAAAGGAAATAAGCGTTTTTCCGTCCATCGTATTTTTTCAAAAAATAATATACTGATAGTTGAGAACTTGGCCAACCTGGAAAAAATTAAATCCTCAAAATTTCATTTTGTGGTTTTGCCTCTAAAACTGAAGGGTGCCACCGGTTCGCCTGTTAGGGCTATCGCGTTTGTTGATTAATGTTGAAAAACTGTAGAAATATTTGTTTTAAACACCGGAGCTTTCAGCCTTTGAAATATCCAAGAATACCTTGTCGCCTACAGACAGACCAAGTTTTTTGTATTCTAACATGTCTAGTTTTATGGAAGTGGTGTTACCCATCATTCCAACGCCGCCCCCTGACATCATTTTGTTTAGTTCTTTTGCCATGTCATTCATATTGCTAAATCCCATCACATTTGCCTTACCAAACGGAGAAGTTAATGGTCCGTTATTTTCTTGAACGTCTTTTTTAGATGATAATGAAACTACTACGTAAGGTGCCGCATCTGGTGCTGCGTCTATACGAACCACAACAAATTCTTTCCTCATAGTTATAATCAGAGAGTCTTAGGTATTTTATTGTAACTTGTCAAACTTCTGACCTTCATTATCAGAACAGCTGGGGCAACAAAATATATTCCAATATTCAATAGAATGATACCAATACCATATCCAAGCATCTCAGATTCGGAATCAATGTCGTAATAATGACAGTGAGGTTAGAAGTGGAGTTAGTGTTAGTTTTACAACTTCCTTGAAGGCAGGATTCTCTCTTTCATAGTCAGCTATTATTGGACTGAACGAGTAATAGAACTGGTTGAAACCTGCCATAAAACTAGTGCCTGATTCTGTTTGAAGTACAGTGTTGTCACGCAGTTCTCGTAGTTGTTGTACCTGTGGAGCTAATTCAGAACCAAATGCGGCTGTTGCTATAAGACACCCACCGCCTGTTGTTTCTGGCTCAGTTGTTTTAATTCCTGCTTCATCCAGTAAACCGCTAATATCTGGTTCTGTTGTTTCTGAAGCTATCTCAAAAGATTTTATCGTGCTGTCGAAGTCTGCCAGATTATTTTGAAATAATTCCTCGTGGTGGGAATATGTAATTCCATATATGAAATTTGAATGAGATAAAATGATTTGGGCAAACGGCAAAGGTAGTCCTCCCACCCCCAATTGCTTGGCTACCAAAGAATAGGCGCCATAAGATTTTCCTGTTTCAGTTATCAGGTTATGCATTTTTTCTGATTCTATTTGGAGCGCCTTTTGTTTGTCCATCTTGTGGTATTGATCTATACGGCTGTCTAAACTTTCTTGAAATGTTTTATCGCCTAATTCATTTGCGTTTATGTAGATATATGGAGCAAACTTATCAATCCCATGTGGCAACTGCTCTTTTTGTCCCAAAAATGTAATTATAGGATCATTAGGTTTACTACCAGGCTCCGGATATAATACCGTCCATCCTTTGGGAGGTATGATTGAAAAATCATATTCTGTGTTTACATATCGATCAGAGATCATCGTTGGGCTAGAGTCGGTCACATCCAAACGATCTAATTCTTCAATGCTTGGTGGGTTTTCGATATCTGCTCTTGTAATAACTGCAGCTTTTATGATTTGAGATGCAGAGAGATCATTTGGGATATCTCTGGTCGTGGTTGATAGATTTGCTATTTTATCAAGTGTGTCATAACTTTCTTCTGTTAACAATTTTCCAAATACTGTATATTTTCCATCAAGATGATTCGAGTCTTTATGTACGATGAAAAACTGTGAGCTTGCGCTATCGATATCTGCGCCTCTGGCCATTGAAACAATACCGCGGTTATGTTTAATGGAATTAAATTCAGCTGGAATCTCATAACCTGCGTCACCCGTTCCCCACAGAGGAATGTTTTCGAAAACCTCATCGTGTTTTGTTAGTGGATCGCCTCCTTGAATCATAAAGTCTTTGATAATTCTGTGAAAAATGAGATCGTCATAAAATCCACTTTCAGTTAGCTTCAAAAAATTTTCGACCGTGTTAGGTGCGTCGTCTGGAAAAAGTTCTATTATTAAAGGTCCAGAATTTGTATACATAATGACAATTTTGTCATCGTTTTCTGCAAACACCGTATTGCCGAAGGCGGATATTGATATTATAGATATTAAAATTAATATCGGTATTGAAAATTTAAGGTTCGTTTTGTGTTTTTTCACCTGAAAATGAAATTCAAACTTCATAAAATTCCTTTGTTGAGGGTTATAAAAACTGCTGCCTGATCAGTTTTTATCAAGTTAAAATTAGAATGTGTTATGGAATCCGAGGAAAAAATTCAGGCGCATGTTCTTTCGGTTTGGAGAGAACACAGAGAATTTTTTGGTGGTAAAGGTAGAGAAGGGATGTTAATTTTGACTAATAGACGCTTGATGTTTGTTAAAAAAACAGAAGCTGGTATGAAATGGTGGGGGGCAGTTAGAACTAGACAGATAGTTAGGTTGTTGCTTTCTAAGAATGTTATGTTTACAGAAGATGGATATGGTGAAGAAAGTTTGAGAACTGATGCAGAAAATAAAAAAAATCAAGAAATTCATTTTAATGATATTTTGAATATTAGTTTTGAGGAAAAGGTTTGGGGCAGTGTTTTATTTTTAGAAATTTTAGAAGGCGATAAAAAAAGGAAATATCAGTTTTCAATTGTTCAGGATTGGGTGAAATATCCACTTAGTGCTCCTACTAAATACATGAAAGTTGATTGGTCTGCCTTTGTAAAATACATTAAAGACAAACAGCTTGTGACTAGATAAGATGGGTACAGTTTATGCAGTGGGAGTGGGTCCCGGCTCTCCAAACTATATCACAGAAATAGTAAAAAAAATAATTTTAGATTCTGATTTTATTATAGGCTACAAATATACGCTTAACACAATTTCTGACTTAATCCATAATAAAGAAGTGTATGAGATCACAATGGAAAACCAAGAAAAAATATATCAAAAAATTAGCCGAGAATTGGGCGGTGGGATTTTAGTTGTTCCATTTACTGGTGATGTTAATTTTTCCGAGTCTGAAGTTGTAGATAGATTGATTGAGATTTTTGGGGATGTTGAGATAATTCCTGGAATTAGTTCAATTCAGGTAGCTGCCTCAAAGGCTAAAATTCCGCTTGACAAGTCCAAAACAATTACAATGCATATATCTACATCAATCGAAGACAAAAAAATAGAACTTCAGAAGGCGCTTATTGATGGATATAGTGTAGTGTTAGTTCCGAGACCGTGGCCTAAGGATCCTAAAAAACACTTCATGCCATCTGAGATTTCAAAATATCTAAAGCAAAACGGATTTGATACATCCGTGATGAAAGTGTATGTGTTTGAAGCACTGACAACTGAAAATGAGATAGGTTTTGAAGGTATGGTTGATCAATTAGAAGGAAAAGAGTTTTCAGATCTTTCTGTGATGGTCTTTGATCAGGCAACACTTGAATCATATGTCAATTTTGAATAGTTATGCGAAAGTCGCTGTCTGCTGCAGTTTTAAAAAAGATTCTAGAGACAACCAACGAACGTGATCTCTTCATAGTTGGACATATGTATATTGAGAATACAATTGATCATATACTAGAGAAAAAATTCAACATTCCTTCAAAGTCAATCGATAGTACGTTGTTTACGTTAAATCTGAAAATGGATATATTAACAGAATCTGCTCTGATTAAGGGTAATGTGAAGAAAAACGTTGAGTTGTTGGCCAGAATTAGGAATAGATATGCGCATAAACTGGAGCCAAACGAGCAGAGAATTACAAACTACATTCGGGAGCTGCAGTATCTTGGACCTGCGCCTAAACTTGATGGTAAATATGCAAAGTATCGAGTCTGTGCGATAAGGACGTTTTCGGTTTTAGAAAAAATGTTAAGAAGATAACGTTATTGTGGTTATAGAATTTCTGTGAATGTTTCTTTAGATTTTAGGGTGTTTTTAACCAATTCTGGTGATACTGTAAGATTGAATTTTTTGGTGTTTCCATGAATTCCTTGGTGTATCATTCTGCCCGAAATTAGTCCGGATAATTCTATCTCGCTAAGCATTTGAGTTATCCGTCTTTGTGTAAGTTCGTTTTGATGGATTATTTTACAAAGTGATTTGTAGGCGGAATAAATATCACCTGTTGAAATGTTTGGAGATTTCATGATGGTGATTACAAGTAGTTTTTCATGAAGAGAAAAAGCGTCGAGTTGTTGTGATTCTTTATCAACTTCAATTCTTTGAGATGCTAAACGAACGTGCTCGTCGGTTATCAAATTAGCTTGGTTTAGTTCTGCGGTCTTTGCTGCCACGTTTAACAACTTAATTGCCCTTCTAGCATCACCGTGTTGCCTGCAAGCCATAGACGCACATAAATTGAGGGCGCCGACCGAAACAACGTTTTCCTCAAAAGCTATAGGGACTCTGTCCTCTAAAATTTCTTTTATCTCATTTGTTTCATAAGCAGGAAAAACAATTTCCTCCTCACTGAGAGTGCTGATGACACGGGGATCTAATTCCTCTTTAAATCTAACATCGTTTGAAATGCCAACAAGTGATAAGGATCCGTTTTTTAGTTTTAGGTTTGCCCTTGTGATTGAGTAAAGTATGTCCTTGCCTGTTTTATCAACAAGTTTAGCAAGATGATCAATTTCGTCAATGACAAAAACCGTGTTGATTTTATTTTTTTCAATGATGTAAAGTATGCGGTTAAAGACTTCGCTGATTGATAGGCCTGTGCTTGGCAACCAAAGTTTGTCGTTAGGTGTTTTTTTTGATTTCAGTCCTAACTGTCTCCCCAGGTCAACCAAAACATTGTACAGGTTAGATTGATCCTTGGCGTTTGTAATGGCTATTTTAATTCGATATGAATTTTTGTCTACTCTGTCTTGAATTTGTTTCAACACTTTATTTACGACAAGTGTTTTGCCGGTTCCTGGTTTTCCATAAACAAGTAAGTTTGGCGGTATTGATTTTTGATATAACGGTATTAATGATTGTGTTACTAATTCCTGTTGTTTGTTTCTATGCAGTATTCTGTTCGGGATATAGTCGTGGCGTAACACGTTTGGGTTTTTAATTATTAGGTGGCCGCTATCAGCTTTGTCTAGTAATTTATCAACTGGGTCCAAAGTTGTTATACTCATTTTAAGATCATTTTTTATCTTAACTTTACACTTCAATGGATCCTGTGATAGATTTTAACAACGTTGATCGTTCTGGTTGACATGTTCTGATCCCTCTGATCGCACCACACACACCATTGTTTCTTGTGAGGTTTTTTAGGTTGGTTATGTTTTCATGTATGTTTTGTTAGTATCATAAAAAAAATTTTAAAAACAAAAAGAGTAGAAAGAAAGGTGTGTGGGTATCATAACAAAAAAGATGTTAAGTTTATGTTAAAATTTTACCAGAAACGCCCAAAACACACCCAAATTTCCATTCTAGGTGTGAAAAAACCAGTTAACACTGTTAATAACCAAATATTACACCTTAATTTCCAGTCCAGACATAAATATTACACATACCCCGGTATTTCCAGTCCAGACGCTGTTAACAAAGGAAAACAAACAGACGTGAATTAGGCAGTCAAAGTTAACAAATCCATTAGTTAACAAAACTTGCAGGATCAATTCAAGTGTTAACAGCAGATCCTCATTGATCTCGATATGAAACAGAAGCGAATACGAATAAACCTGGAAGATGCCGATGGCGCCAAGTTCAAGTTTGATATTGAAGGCAACGTCACCAAAGACAAAGTCCTCAAACTCTTTGAATTAATGGATTTGATGAATATAGAAGAAGAGCAAAACACCCCAGATTTGGACTCTATAGGGGGGAAAATTTGGAATATAATAGAAAACTCCTTTCCTACAGGCCGATTTACGTCCTCAACCGTGCTTGAGGAATATGAAGATGAATATAACAAGCCAATAAAACTAAGCGTCGTTTCTACATATTTGGCTAGATTTGCCTCACGAAATAAGATTCAACGTACGCGTGTTGGGAGAGAATGGTCTTATCAAATCATACGAATAGCCCAAAAACACCAATAATTCAAATCACTTACTGTGAAACAGCGTATACAATATTTTCTTTAGAATCAACTCGTGCCCGACCTTTTTCAGTAATCATATAGGTGTAAGGCCTGCTAACAACATCTCTGTTAACATAACCATCACGAAACAATTTTTTCATTAGCCGCGAAACATGCTCACGAGATCGCCCACTAAATGTCACTTCAATATCACGTGATGTCATTGGTCCCCTTGTGATTAATCCTAACACATGCTCAACAGAGTTTTCAAAACTCATATTCGGAGTACGAGAATGTGCAACTGGTTTGGCAGCAAATCTTGGCTTTTGATTATCACTGATGTGTTTTTCTAACACCGCCTCAGTTTTTTTACCCAAATCAGGTTTGGTGTAACTTTCCCCTTCCAATTCCATAGCATCCATGCGTATTTTCATGTCAATCAACTGCTTTTCATAGAAGTCAATACGCTCAAAGTTGGAAGGGTTGAACCTTTCCATGCCACCAACTCGACGTAATTTTGTATACAGATACAATGTCACCAGGCCACCCAAAAATGCCAAGATAATTCCTAGAAGTATACTAGGATCAGGAACTTCAACTAACATCACAAGAAATTACATCCTAAATGATATATCATAATGGGACAACAATTTTTTACATTTACAAGAACAATTACTCACGAATGTCACATTTTTGCTTTAAACACGTCACAATCAAGTCACAATACAGCCATTTTCCTCACGGCAGTCTCGATTGTATCCATTATTTGTTCCTGATTTACGGGTACAGACTCGAGGTCTTTGAGCCTAGAAATCACATCAACAAGCCTTGTGACATCACCATCATTAGGAAATATCACATCATACGCCTCCAGCAGGATAATCGAGTAGTACAACCCTTCAAGCTTTCCTCGTGATTGTGCTACCTGCCTGAAGTAAGCCCCTTTGGAGCAACCAAACTCTCTATCCAAGGTACCCTTTTGTTTTAAAATAATTTCAATTTGACGCTCTGTAAACAACGATTTTTCTATAATTTTATGAATAATTTCATTAAATTTGGATTCTTTATACTCACTCATAGCTATACAAAACTGTATATCAATACTCCAATTAAGTTTTAATGAGTGTGAACTGCCGTACCGTAGGTATGCGAAATAAGGTCGAAACTAGGCTAAAAAAGTGTAAAAAGGGGGGTAAAACAGCAATATTTTTGCTAGTAGACTCTGAAAATCTTAGTTCTACATCCAACGCCGAAAAGACAGCAAAAGAGCTTTTCAAGGCTTCTAAAAGCATGAAGAATCTTTTCCCCGTGATCCTAGTTGGAGGCTCTTCCGCTACTGATCAAATAGGGATGGATAAGGCTGTTAGGATTTTGAGGAAAAAGACCAAGATGCCCATCGTACTATTTCCTGGAAACATTACAGGGGTTGTTCCAAAAGCACATGCAATTCTGTTTACCTCATTGATGAACTCAGAAAACCCATACTACATTACCCAGGCTCAAGCGCTTGGGGCACCACTAGTTAGGAAGTTTGGTCTCGAGGCTCTTCCAACTGCATATTTGGTTATTGGTGAGGGTACATCAGCTTGGTTTTTCGGAAATGTGAGGGGAATACCATTTGATAAGCCGAAAATCGCAGCTGCTTATGCTATGGCTGCCCAATATCTAGGCATGAGATTTGTCTATCTTGAAGCAGGTTCAGGCGCGAAGCAGAGCGTTACTCCAGAAATGGTCGCAACAGTAAGAAAAGTCTTTGACGGCTTTATCATAGTTGGCGGCGGCATCAAAGCTGCGAAAATCGCAAAATCACTCATCAAAGCTGGAGCGGATGGTCTGGTGATTGGAACGTTGTTGGAGCAAACCAACGGTTTAAAAAAATTCACAGAAATGGTCAAATCAATCAAAAAATAATCTCCGTCGGGGAGCGCTATGATTTGTAAAAAATGTGAGGTTGACGGCAATTTTTCTTGGGATCATGATTGGTATGACAATACTGGAAAATGGAGGCTTTTTGATCACAACATGGAAAGGCCTCATAAATGCTCAGGCATGACGACACAGGCATCAATCGACACACCAATACAGGCAATCCCACGCGTAAAATGTCCGCAATGTGATCCATTAAAAGACAGCGCCTGGATAAAACGCGACAAGTTTCAAGAACACGTCAAGACGGCACATTTCGGGTTTTGGTGACTTTTTAGCTATTTTGGTACAAAAAATAACCCATTTTGCTAGTTTTTAGATACTTTTTTGTCTAAAAATGCCTATTTTTACACGTTTTTTGACTAATTTTCGTGCCTAAAATGACAGGTTTACGGCGTTGATATTACGGTTTGTAAGGATTTTTCTATCAGCTGTTTCAGTCCACTACGCCTTGGACCGCTGCGCAATTTTGTTGAACAACATGGGCATCTAATACCATCCCAGTTAATGAAAATACCACAGTTCTGGCAGCGTTTTTGACCAACCAAATATCGCATACCGCCGACGGGTTTCTTGGCCTTGTATTCGACACAAATATTCTTACATGACATTTTTTTAACTACCTAGGAATCTCAGATCGTAGCTTTTCATAAGCTAAGGGAGCTTGGTCAGCATTCAAAATTAGCACAATTCCATCCTGGCTAAATAGCGCATCAACTATCACAACTCCATTTCTATGTAGAATCTCGGTTACATAGGAAACAATATCTGCCCTGTTTTGTTTGGGCATGGAAATCTTGATCTTTGCCAGTCCCGAACTATACAAATTTTCTTTTGGGAACGTCGCAAAAATTCGCCTGGTATCATCCGAGTCATCGGTTAAAATTCTAAAGGTATCACCCAGTCTGAAAAACTCAGAATTGGAAAATGCCTTTTCAGATTCACCAAACATTTTGGCCATGTCCTGATCAATAAGATCTTTCATGGTCCACTGCATTACCATTATACGGTCAGTCATGGAAAGCCTGGCATCCTTCAACACTGGATCTTCTGTAACGTCCTCACTACCTTCAAACGAATCAGCATACCGCTTTATTGCGACTACAATCGTATTCAGGTGAACCGAGTTTCCCAGTTGCTTTTCGACATCAGATTGAATTTTTACTGCCAGAGCCGTATAGTTGATAACGTCCATTTTCATGCAGTCATGAATCGACCTATTTCGGGTAATTATATCACGAACGGCTTCAGGGACAGAAAGACCAATAGTTCTCATAGAAACTATATATAATGTCAAATATAATAACATTTTGTAAGTTTAGCACTATAACGTAATATTACTCATGGTTACCAAATAAACTATATATAGTGTCATACACATGACATAATTAGGTGAAATATGACAAATGTTCTACGATGATGAGTTCGATAGCCTCTTCAAGCAAATGTCAGGTTCATTCATGAACCTAGACAATGTCTTTGAGATGCTGAAGAATGCAGGAAACATTTCAGGCCCAATTTTTTATGGCTATACGATGACCACTGGTCCTGATGGTAAGCCTGTAGTAAATGAGTACGGAAATGTCAAGCCAGACATGCTTCCTACACAGGAGAAGAGAGAACCACTGATAGACACCTTAGTTGACGAGAAGGAAAAGACTCTCAAGGTCATAGCAGAAATGCCCGGCGTTGAGAAAAGCGACGTCAACGTAGTTGTGGGGGTTGATGGAGTCATCCACATTGACGCAGAACGTGGCGAGAAGAAATACCATGTCAAGGTGCCAATAAAGCACAAGGTAGATCCAGAGCCACCAAAGGCCACATACAAGAACGGAATACTCGAACTGGTGTTCAAGCTAGAGGACGAAAAATCAAACGGCACAACCGTAAACGTGCTCTAAAATCTCTTTTTTTCTATTTTTTATGCCTAGCTTTGGTACTAAAACAGCTCATTTTGCTAGTTTTTAGCTCTTTTTTGGTCTAGAAATGGCTGTTTTTGCACATTTTTTGACTCAATTTTATGCCTAAAATCAACAATTTGGGCAGCTTGTTCCAGAATCCCTTTTTA
>JYMV01050361.1_pt2 | contig 35470 bp, 31 predicted proteins | sample 338911 | NCBI WGS metagenome assembly JYMV01 (sample SAMN03354496, study PRJNA234377) | hydrothermal vent metagenome | biome: Deep sea; feature: Hydrothermal plumes at the Eastern Lau Spreading Center, Western Pacific Ocean; material: Seawater | place: Tonga | collected 2009 | depth 2000 m m | reverse complement strand
CAAATGGATCTAATGATTTATCAGGATGAGGAGATAGATTCGTTGCAGAATTTAGATGATTTTGCTGCCCAGGTTTCAGCCTTAGATTTAGTTATATCTACGTCTAACACCACGGTGCATATGGCTGGGGCTTTGGGTAAACAAGTTTGGACCCTGTTGCCTTATATACCCAGATTGGCGCTGGATGCTAGAGCGAGAGGATACACCATGGTATCCAAGTATGAGATTATTTCGACAAAATGAAATTGGAGATTGGTCAGGGGTATTTGACCAAGTTAGATCGGAGTTAGAACAATATATGGTAGAATGGAACCCCTATTTATAAATGCTATCCGTTTTAATAACTTTATTAAAAATAGTTCATCCACTTCCAACACTAACTAGGAAGTGCACCAAGAATGGGGATCATTATGATTGCTATGAGTGAATTACAGGAGACAAAAAAACAAACCAATACATTCATCATAACCTAAAGACGGCCTACGAAAGCAACTATGCCGACTATTTGGATACCATCCCCCATCTGTTCCACTTTAACGCCGTCGTAATGTTCGGTAACGGTGAGCAAACCAAGATCAGCACCATCACCAGTAAGTGGGAACACTTCCATCAATGGAAGCGCTTGGTTGAACAGGACTTGGGTGTCGTGGAGATGGAGACGTTGCTGAAAGGCGTTTGTGATAGATCCAACCTGATCGACATTAGGGAAACGTATTGTTTTTAGATTTTTAGAAATTCTGTGTTTTATAAATACAAGTTAAGTGGAGATTGAAATATCTTCACTTTTGGGGAGCTGACTTTTCAGTCTAAACCCCATGCGGAACTTCGGTTCCAGCGTTGACCAGTCTAGGTTTTAAATGACTACGTTATGGATGAATGAAAAGGCATCGCTATTTGAGTGCTTTTAATTGGCCAGGTTCAAGCAAAAACTGACGCTGTAGTACTAAAGAGGTTTCAAATGTCTTCCACTAACCACGACATCATCATTCTTGGCGGCGGCCACAACGGCCTGGTGGCTGCCTGTTACCTGGCTCAGGCTGGGATGGACGTTCTGCTGCTCGAGCGTCGGGAATTTCTCGGCGGCGCTTGCGTCACCGAAGAACTATTTCCCGGTTACCGTTTCTCAGCGTGCTCTTACATCTGCCACATGCTGCAGACGAAAGTCATTGACGACCTCGAGCTGCGAAAGCACGGCTTTGAAGTATTTCCACTCGAGCCATCGCGCTTCTCGCCTTTGCCGGATGGCAGAAGCCTTTCACTTTGGGATGACCTCGAACGGTCGCAGGAAGAGATTGGACGCTTTTCTAAGCAGGATGCTAAGAACTACCCGAAATGGCTTGATTTCTGGAGGCGGGCAGGCGGCTTGATTCACGCCTACTTCCTGAAACCACCTCCAACCATCAGCGAGGTTGCTGAACGAGTTCGAGGCACAAAAGACGAGGCGCTGTTCGACCGGCTGTTAACCGCGAACATGAAAGATCTCGTCGATCAATTCTTCGAATCGGACACCGTGAAGGGCTCCCTTATCCAGGCGCAAGACGTCGGCGACGTAAACGCACCCGGCAGCGCATGGTGCTACGCCTACATCAAGTGCAACATGTTCAGCGCTCCGGAGAACGTTGGTATCGTCAAGGGTGGCATGGGCTCGATCACCCAGGCGATGGCCACAACCGCACGTGAACGAGGAGTGAAATTGAAGACCGGAGCCGTCGTGAATCATGTGCTAGTCGAGGATGGTGCAGCGATCGGCGTTGTCATGGAGGATGGTACAACGATTCGCAGCAATACCGTTGTTTCGAATGCCGACCCGAAGCGAACTTTTTTAAAGCTCGTCGAACCCGAGCATCTCGAGCCCGCATTCGTAAGAAGAATCAGAAAACTGAAGACCAGCGCCGCTTACTTGAAGTTCCACGCCGCACTCAAAGGCCTGCCGGACCTTTCGGCCTACTTTCCCAACAACGATTACGATCCACGAGTGCTCGGAGAGATAAAAATCTGCCCTTCGGTCGAATACTACGAACAATCCTGGCAGGATGCTTCGGCAGGTCGGCCCGCCAGCCAGCCGGTCATGGAAGTTCAAGTCCCGACCGGTTACGACCCGTCGATGGCGCCCCCCGGCCATCATATTCTTTCCACCTGGGCGCTTTACGCACCAGTTCAACTGAAGGAAGGGAACTGGGACGAGCGGCGGCAGGAAGTCGGCGAAAACCTCATCGATTCTCTTTCCATTTACATGCCAAACATCCGCGACATCATGGTCGACTGGTCGCTCTTCACACCTCTGGACATCGAGCAGCGCGTGGGCCTGACCGACGGCAACATCCGTCATCTGGACATCATCCCCAGCCAGTTTCTCGCCCAGCGCCCCATGGCCGAATGGGCCAACTACCACACCCCAATCAAGAACCTCTACCTCTGCGGCGCAGGCACCCATCCCGGCGGTGAAGTCACCGGAGCACCCGGGCACAATGCAGCAATGAGGATATTGGGGGACTGGGAGAAGGGGCAATGAAAGGCTGAAGGAAATTGTCCAAGTGGTGTGATCGAGTTTGTTCAAGACCTCAACCACAAAGCACCATGCCAGTCTTAGCTACTACTAAGCTCAGGACGGAAGGTAACAGTAGTCACTACCGGTTGGAATATCAGGAATTTGATCAGGCAGGCGGCTATACGATTATCTTTCAGGCCAGGAATATAGGCGGCTAGGCGGAACCCATCCAGACCACCATCACCGTGCTTGGAACAGCCCCCAAACCTGTAACTGAGCTAACGGGGTGATGTTAACGGTTAATATCTTTGACTTGGTGCTGGTGGAGGGTAACTTTGGCCATTCACTGGCTGCACCTACTGCCGTAGCAGCTGAGATTGAACTAAGGAGCAGAAGCATCACATAGCCCAAGCCATAGACCAACTGGCAGATCTTGACCTAGGTCAGCCTTTCTATGCCCAAAATTAGGGGGATATCCATGTTTACATTCGGCTACAGTCCAGTGATAGATTTGGATGACGCACGATCTTTCGCTCAACACTCTCAATTGGAAGAAGACAGGCCAGCACTGAGACGCATAGCTAGAGCCAGTGCTCTATGTCATCACGATTTGGTGTAGTGCTAGGATGCTTCCAGCTTCATCGTCCGATCACAGAATGAGCCTGATATGCAGTATCAGGTGGTATCAGGCGAGGACAGCTATCAATGCAACTGTCCTGATCCTATAGTGCCTTGCAAGCACATTATTGCTTGTAGATGAATACTGCACTGCTACCAGAGCGCTCTAATGCGTGAATTGAAGGAGGTGTGACTGTGAACACCTTAACCGATTCATTAAGACCAATAATCTCGATAAGTAGATGACGGTGGCTTATCTGTAAGAACAGTTTCCCATACCTCACTAATTAGGCAATTGATATTCTGCAGTTAAAACGAAAAGGGATGAAATGTCGCAGAGGGTGCGATATTACTGATGCGGACGGAAACCTCCTATCGGAACCCTGGAACGGGGAAGAAGTAATAATCACAGATGTCTATCCAGAAAAAGCATTGGATATGCGAAAAAAGAACCATGGAATCAAGGTCAACTACCCGAGTTGTACTACTGGGAATAAGAGGCTGCAGCCGATGGCAACGCGGCTGAGCTACTCGCTCGTTGTAGAAGGCATGATATAAGACACAAAAATACGTCTTGAATTCACGAAAAAAAGATGATCGCAGATCAGGACAGATTAGTCAAGATTGATTTCTGTGGCGCTCTCTGTAATACCCGTGCAGGTTAACCTAGCTGCTGATCACCAACTAAATCGCTATCAAGTTCGAGCCTCTTATCCCACCAGTTGTATTTTCCACTCTCCCCCCTGTCCTAAACTCTCCCTTCATCTTTTCGATTAGGAGAAGCTTCAATCCACCCTATCAGCCCATATAGCGCCGTTTTGCGTGCATTTTCCTACTGTGTTTCTGTCTTACTCCCTCAGGCAACTCTATGGGTTCAGCCTACGACAACAACTTTTACTGTCCCTTGCTCCTCCAGAATCATTCTCTATCCCCGATAATCACGTTTGCCAGGCAACAGCCCGTCATCAATAATCCTGCGAATCATCCGCACATCACAACTAAATAACTTGGCTAGATGTCCGACATCTAGTTTTCGTTTCAATCACGTTCCCAGTATCAGGTAGTGATAAAAGGACACTTCATCCTAAAAGCATATATTCACGTATGTTGTGCAGAAATTTCACAAAGTATTTGGAAGCTGAAATAGCATCAGGCCTTTGGAACTAGAGATTATGTTCAGCGGGATGGACCTGCTTGGGTGGGTAGATGCTTAGAATGAATTCTTACAACTGCACCCAATGGTACAGAAGCGAAATAGTCAGGGTTAATGAACAATTTAACAAAGTTTGATATTTATGGTGAAATTGTGTTAACATGTGATTTTCGTATCATATACTGTTTGTAGGTATATGAATAAAATTAACATTTTTTCCTAAGAAAAGGTGAAAATTAATGAAAACGAATTTGAAGTTTTATTCATACTTATTTTTAGTTGGTCTAACAATTGTCGTTCTTTCTTCAGCATCATGGGCTGGAACCAAGACGTGGGACTTTGCCAAAGATGCAGGCGGGTTGAAAGCTTCCCACGGAAAATGGACAGTTAAAGGCGGCATTTACCAAGTTGAGGGTACAGATTCAGCTATGCATGCTAACTATGTAGAAGATGAAACCAAAACTTGGGATAACTATACTGTGGAAGCCAGAGTTCGCCCATGGAAAGAAGGAAATACGAGGTGGGCTGGCATAACCTTTCGTGCACAACCGGATCTACATGAATATTATGTGTACTATCTGAATGTAACAAACGGTACTACCGAATTCTGGATGCATAAGACAGGGAAATGGGATACCCGACAATCTTTCGTCAAAAAGGGAAATAAAGACACCAATAACCCCGCTAAAGGTGGAATCAAGGTTGCTCAAGATAAATGGCATGACATGAAAGTTGTCTGTAACGGCTCCAATTTTAAATTTTATTTCGATGGTAAACTTCAAGTCGAATTCGAAGATAAAACCTACAAAACTGGTGGTGTCGGCGTTTGGTCATGGGCAGGACCCGCAAGTTTCGATAACCTCAAAGTGACCGGAGAAGTTGTCTCCGCTGTCGATCCCCAAGAAAAATTAACCGCAACCTGGGGCAGTTTAAAAACTACTCGTTAGTGTTTATTATTAACCGTATAGCTGAGGTGATTAAATCACCTCAGCTATATATTTGTATATTCAATCAATATATAGGGGATAGTAAATGAAGGTGAATATTAGTTTTTGCTTATTTCTAATGGTCTCAATGGTACTTGTTTCCTCAATGTCACACGCTGGGGTACAATTGTGGGACTTTGATAACATCGGCAATGAAAAAGATTGGGAAGAGGCTAACGGCGATTGGGCATTCAAGAAAGGTATCTTCCAAGAAAGCTCCGGTGGTGAAGCTGCTATGCACCAAATTGTCAGAGGTGTAGATTGGGAGGACTGGGAGGATTATACTGTTTCTGCCAAAATCCGAATCGACGGGGCCGGCAGTAAATGGGCCGGGTTGATTTTTCGTGCGCAAGAAGATAATCATGAATATTACGTTTATTATCTGAATGTACCGGATAATAAAACTGAATTCTGGGTGCATATGGCAGGCGCATGGGGTACACGTCGGGCAGTCAGTTCCAATATTGCCGCAATGAAGAAACTGCAAAAGGACCCAATTGAAGTTGATAAGTGGATGGATGTTAAAGTAGTCACTAAAGGGAACGTATTCGAATTCTACATGAACGATGAGTTACAAAGCGAATTGGAAGATAAAGATTACAAAAAGGGATCGGTTGGTGTCTGGTGCTGGGAATCTAAAGCCAGCTTTGACGATGTCATGGTTGAAGGTGATACCATTACCAATACCCTGGCTGTTGACCCACAAAGTAAACTGGCTACAACCTGGAGCAGTATAAAGACAAGACCGTGGAAACAATATTTCTTAGATTAGTATTCTAGGCTGTCTAAAAACTAAATAAAATTGAATTGAAAAGCCTGTGCTGATGACTAGCATGGGCTTTTTCCATTTTTCAACTATAAATTAACCACTGGCAGTTCAAATTTTGAGCAACATGTAACACGATGGATTTTCCTGAATATACCTAAGAAGAAGCGTCAATTGAACTTGTTGACAGCGGATGCTATAATGCAACCAATAATTGAGAATAAGAACCGATATAATGGCAATCAGCAAATCTTACGTCCGGACCAAGATTAGATTCCTTCTGCTTCTTTTCTCAGGTGTTGTTCATTTATGCTGGACCAGTACCTCTCAAAATGAAACATCTTTCGCCGATCAAATCCGCAATTATCAGTCACAGTTGGAAACCAATCCAAATCAGGTTGAGATTCGATTGGCATTGGCCAGAACCTATTTGTTGTTTGAAGCATTTGAACAAGCAACGGCAGAATACCAGCGGATAATTGAGATTGATCCGAAGAGAGCGGACGGATACTTCGGTCTGGGACTAAGCCTAGCTGGCCAGGAGGAGTTTGACAAATCCATTTCAGCTTACAAAAGTGCGCTTGACATTTCTCCCCATCTACCGCAATATCATGCGGCACTTGGTCGTTCTTATGCGCAACTTTACCGTTATGACCAAGCGGAATCAGCATACCAAACAGCAATTGACATAAAGACTGATGATGCCATGTTTCATCACCAGTTGGGAGTTGTTTATGCTAATCAAGGCAAAAGGGATGAAGCCATTTCTCAACAAAAACGGGCGATCACCATTCAACCTCAACTGTCCCAGGCACATCATCAGTTAGGTATGCTTTACGGTCAGCAGAATCTATGGGACAAAGCCATCTCGGCTTACCTGATAGCACTCAAGCAGAATCCAGAACTGGTTGAATCCTCCTACAACCTGGCTCAGGCATATTTTCGTCACGGAAAGATGGAAGAAGCTCAACAGCAGATGAACCGGTACCAGAAGTTGAAATCGCAGATTGATCCAATTAACAAACTGCGTGGAGCGTTTCAACAGAGTCATGACCAATTGGAACGTGCCGCTATCAAATCGAATATCGGCCGGATATACCTCAAGCATAAAAAATTCAAAGAGGCAATTACAGAATATCAAAAAGCTATCGGGCTGAATCCGAAACAGGTTGAAGCCCATAACGGTATCGGTCTAGCTTACACAATGACCCAGAAATATGATCTGGCGATTTCTGCTCAAAAACGGGCATTAGAATTGGATCAGAACCTGGCTGAAGCTCATGCCGGATTGGGATTGATCTACTTCCTGACAGATCAACAGGACACGGCCGTTAAATGTTATCGGCAAGCTATCGATTCCAGACCTGACTTTGTCGATCCCTACCTCAAAATCGGCCAAATCTTACTTGATCAGAAGCGTTATGCTGAAGCCAGCCAAATATACCGATCAGCAACAGAAATTGCTTCCACTGACGTTGCGGCGCACTATAACCTGGGTTTGTCTTACGATTATCAGAATAATATGGCTGATTTGGCTTTGAACGCTTACAAACGTGCGACTGAGCTTGATCCGGAATATCATCAGGCCTATTACCAGATGGGACAGATTTACGAAGATAAAAACAAATTTGGAGAAGCCGAAAAAGCATATTTGACAATCATACGGCATGGATCTAAGGTTCCACAGGTGTATCATGCCTTGGCACAGCTTTATGGTAGAAATCAAGGGCAGTTGAGTCAAGCGGTCAGTTATGCCCAGAAAGCGATAGAATTAAGTCCTGAATCTGCGAGTTACCACAATACCTTGGCATTGATCTATTTTCGATTGGGTGATTATTTGCAAGCGGAGTCCGTCATTAAAAAGGCGTTGTCTCTCTCCCCTGAAAGTTCAGTTTACCAAGAGGGCTGGCGTCAAATCCAGCAGAAATTGGATAAATGAATTTTCAAATGGTACACCTGCATCTGATGTTTCCGGCCTATTTAGGGTTGTTTCTTTTCTTTACTCACATTCAACCAGTCAAGGCAGACATTTCCCAACCACAGATACGGTTTGAACCTCAGCGCCTCCCGTTTCAGCATACTGACGGTGCGAGTGGGGAAAAATACTTTTTGGAACCGCTCGGTTCCGGGGTGGCGCTATTTGATTATGACAATGATAATGACCTGGATCTTTATTTTGTCAATGGTAACAGCCTGCAAAATTCGGACACTAAAATCCTACACCGCAACAGCTTGTTTCGTAATGATGACGCGAACTTTGTTGACATTACGGACCTGGCGGGAGTTGGTGATACAGGTTACGGTCTAGGTTGTTGCGCAGGTGACTATAATAACGATGGGTTTGTCGATCTGTACGTGACCAACTTCGGAGCCAATATTCTCTACAAAAACAACGGAGATGGAACATTTACGGATGTTGCTCGACAAGCGAATGTTGATGGTGGCCAATTGAGTTCGAGTTGCGCATTTGCTGATTATGACGGTGATGGCGATTTAGACCTGTATACCGTTAACTACGTGCAGTTTGATTTAGAGAAAAATCCGAAATGCACATATCAAGGCGTTTCCACTTATTGCACTCCTGAAGCCCTACCGGGAGAATCGGATTCGCTTTATCGAAATGATGGAGATGGTACGTTTAGCGACATAACCCAAGCAGCAGGTCTATTTGCACCGGATGGAAAAGGATTGGGTGTGGTGTGGGGTGACTATGACAATGATGGCGATCCCGATATATTTGTGGCTAACGATACAACCCCCAATTTCCTATACCAAAACAACGGTAAAGGGATCTTTCAAAATATCGGCCTTTTTGCTGGAGTGGCTTTAAGCACGGAAGGTCGTCCCTACAGTGGTATGGGAACAAACTTTGGTGATTTCGATAACGATGGGGATCTTGATATCGTGGTGACCAATTTTCAGGATCAGACCAACAGTTTGTATCAAAATGAGCAACACGCTTTCTTTAACGAAGTTAGCTTTTCCAAAGGTATTGGAGGGAAAAGTTTACCCTATCTGGCGTGGGGGGTTGATTTCGTGGATTTGAACAACGACGGTTGGCTGGATCTCTTCATTGCTAACGGTCATCTCGACCATAATATTTCTGATATTGATCCAGTTGGCACTTACGCTCAGCGTAACCAAATTTTTGTGAATCAAAAAGGTCAAGCATTTATTGATCAATCAGAAACGATACTGGTGCAAAAACAAGTTAGCCGCGGTACTGCTTTTGGTGATTTGGACAACGATGGGGACATTGATGTCGTGGTCTCCAATCTCAATGCCCAACCTGTTATTCTGTGGAATGTCACGGAGAATAACAACAATTGGTTTATCATTAAACTGGTGGGCATATCTGACAATCATAGTGCTATCGGTACACGTGTAAAAATTAGGATAAATCATCAGATCCAGATTCGCGAGGTGAAAAGCGGTTCCGGTTACCTCAGTCAAAGTGACTTCCGGCTCCACTTTGGTTTGGGACAAGCTAAACAGATTGATCAACTTGAAATTCGGTGGCCAAATGGAACTACTAAACAACTTAATCAGGTATCGGGCAACCAGATTCTAACTGTTACACAAAGCAAGCTCCCTAGATAATTTCGACTTTCCTGAATATGAGACAAAATTGGATTTTACATTGGAGTATGAGTCCTTATTCCTATGACGACGTCGCTGAATTCTAAAACTCAGCCGCGTCAACCATCAGGCGTTACTGGACGCAGTATTGTTCTGGCTCTTTTGCTGATCCCACCGAATGCATACTGGTCAATTCATCGGGGCCTTATTTGGGGCGGGCCTCCAGCCACGCTTTCTCTTTTTTATAATGTGGTCTTTACACTGTTCGTACTTATTCTGCTGAATAAGGTGGTACAAATTGTTGTTCCCAGATATGCTTTGCGACCAGCAGAATTTGTTACCGTCTATACCATGCTTTCGCTGGCTACAGCGGTCGGCGGATTCGATACAATCCAAGTTCTGATTCAGGTCCTAGGGCATCCCTTCTGGTTTGCTACCCCCGAAAATGAATGGCGGCAGCTTTTCTGGCACCATCTGCCCAGATGGCTAACAGTTGATGATATGGTTGTTTTAGAAGGATACTATCACGGTGATTCAAATTTCCATACCCTGAACCATATTAACGGTTGGATACGACCAGTTCTAGGGTGGACAGTATTTCTGACGGCGATGGGATTCGTGATGATTTGCCTGAATAGTCTATTACGAAAACAATGGACAGAACATGAAAAGCTAACTTATCCAGTTATTCAGCTTCCGCTTGGAATGATAAAGCCCTCTGATTCCGGTCTACTTAGAAGTCGTATCTTGTGGTTAGCTTTTGCCACTGCTGGAGGGCTGAATATGATAAATAGTCTCCATTACATCTTTCCTTCAGTGCCAGAAATCACGTTTTACGCTGATATTACCAGTCTTTTTGCGCACAAGCCATGGAATGCCATTGGCCGTATGCGCCTTCGTTTTTTTCCCTTTGCCATCGGACTTGCTTTCTTCATTCCGTTAGATCTTTCATTCTCATGCTGGTTCTTCTTTTTATTCTGGAAAGGACAAAATGTTCTGGGAAGTATTGCGGGCTGGCAGAGCCTTCCCAACTTCCCTTACAAAGAAGCCCAGTCGTCTGGATCCTATCTGTGTATTGGCGTTCTCGCTCTCTGGCTGAGTAGATTCCACGTGAAAGCGATAGTCAAATCTGTCTTCTTCCGGAATCACCGAATCGATGTCACCGAACCAATGTCATACATTACCTCCATCATCGGCCTGATAAGTGGGATGCTACTGCTGATTATTTTATCTTGTCAGGCGGGTATGTTGGCTTGGGCGGCTGTTCTCTTCTTCGGTATCTTTTTCCTGCTTTCCATAACCGTTACACGCATGCGGGCTGAACTTGGGCATCCAGCACACGAACTGTACTGGCGAGGGCCAGACGCCATCATGCTCACCTCACTTGGTCCCAAACGGCTTGGCATGTCGACTTTGAGCGTAATATCCTTGTTCTGGGGATTTACACGCGCACAGCGGGGACATATGATGCCCCATCAACTTGAAGGATTCAAGCTGGCGTCTGGTACATCATCTCAACCGACAGGCCGTCTAATATGGGCGATGATGTTAGCTACTATTGTAGGTGCTTTTGTATCTTTCTGGATCTTGCTTGACACTTCTTATAGAATGGGAGCGCTACGTGCGCGATGGGGAGGGGAATCGCTACAACGGTTAGAAAATTGGATTAGTCATCCAACAGGTACAGATATACCTGGCACTGCGTTTATGCTGATTGGGTTTTTACTGACCTTAGTTCTGATGGCATTGCGATTGCGGTGGATTTGGTTACCATTCCATCCAGTTGCCTACCCTCTCGGTAGCTCCTTCACTTTAAGTTGGCTTTGGTTTTCAATCTTCATAAGTTGGCTAGCAAAATGGTTGATTCTAAAACATGGTGGTTTAAGCATGTACCGCCGTCTCACTCCGTTTTTTCTCGGTTTAATATTGGGTGAATTTGTCATTGGTGGCGGATGGACAATTATCGGTTTAATAATGCAGATACCAGTTTACGTTTTCTGGCATTGACACTCTAAATGCCAGATTAAAAAGGAAAAAGGAGAAGTATGTATGCCAGCAACTGAGTTTGATCCTGATCTCATCAAAAATGCGTTTCGTAAGTATTTGAAGGGATTTTATGCTGAACACTCTCGTCAGATGAAATTCTGTGGAAATACACCTGAATCATTTGTGGAATGGAAAAAGAGCGCACAACAGCGTGTATTAGAGCTTTTGTCGATTGATCATCTGCCGGTAGAAACACCTGAAATGCGGATCATAAAGGAAGTCAAGTACGACAATTATACGGTGAAGAAAATCCAGTATCAGACCTTACCCGAACTGATTGTTCCTGCCTACCTTTTCATACCTGAGAATTGTTCCTCTCCGTCGCCAACTCTACTTTGTCCACCAGGGCATGGTAGCGGTATTAACCAAGTCATTGATGAAGAAGGTGCCTATCATAAATATCCGCATGTTTTTGCTGAAGCGGGGTATATTACCTTGGTTCCGGAACATATCAGTTTTGGGGAAAGATCGACATCTGGTCAAGGTGAATGCAGTTTTGATCATGAAGCGCTTAATCTGCTGGGATCGACCGTAATCGGATACCGCATGTGGGAACTTCAGCGCTCGCTAGATCTACTGGAGTCGCTTCCACAAGTTGATCCGGATCGAATCGGTTGCGCTGGTCTGAGTCTAGGTGGAGAAATGACACTTTATCTTGCGGCCTGTGATCCACGAATTAAGGTCGCTTGTGTGGCTTGTTTTCTTACTTCGTTTAAAGGCACTTTTCTCAAGGAAGCGCATTGTACCTGCGGTTACGTGCCGAAAATGGCACGCGATTTTGAACATGTCGACATCGCTTCACTGATTGCGCCTAATCCGCTGATGATTCAGGCGGGTAACCTTGATCCCAGTTTTCTGGTTGAAGACGCGATGGAAGCATATACCGAATTGTTAGAACTTTATCAGATGCTTGATGTTGCAAATTTTGTCACACTGGATGTTTTTGAAGGAGGGCACGAATTTCACCTAGATCCGGTACTGGCATGGTTCGGGCAGTGGTTCAAAGACTGAACTTTTTGTTTGATTTGGTGAATTAAATGTCAATTACTGTATCCTGTTTTCTCGTTTCTTTTATCTAGATTGATAAAATTCTTGTTTAGGTGTTAAAAATTTGATACTATGTCTGATAATTATGGAAGTGTTAAGGAACCCATCATAATGAAGTATAAAATCATTAGTTTATTAGTTTTGATAATAGCTGTTCATGGTTGTTCTTTATTGAAAGGTAAATCTGAAATGGCAGTCGAGAGTGAAGTGGTTGAAGAGAAGAGTGAAGAGATAGTTGTCATTTCAACGAACAAAGGAATCATAAAATTAGGGCTTTATCCCGAAGCCGCACCGGAAACTGTTGCTAATTTCGAAAAGTTAATTAATCAAAAATTTTATGATGGACTTACATTCCATCGTTATGTTTCAGATTTTGTCATCCAAGGTGGTTGTCCGCTCGGAACTGGTACTGGAGGGCCAGGATGGTCAATCCCCGGTGAATTCCAAAATTTGGAACTTAGTCAAAAAATGCCGAAACATCGTAAGGGAGTTCTTGCAATGGCTCGGTCTCAAGATCCCGATTCTGCTGGGAGTCAATTCTACATCTGTTTGGCTACGGCGTCACACCTTGATGGAAGCTATACATCTTTTGGGCGCGTCATCGAAGGTATTGAGGTGGTGGATGAACTACGCCAAGATGATGTAATGGAAACCGTACGTTTGGAGGAAAAATAAGATGTTACAGTTACAGAAATACCGGTTTAGTCTAGCTGTGTCCTGTCTTATGTTAACTAGTTTCCTTTTTTGTAGTTGCCAAAAAGAGGAAGAAAGACCGCCACCGCGACCTAGAGTCCGATCCCAAAGCAGCGGACAAGGTCAGGTAGCAGTGAAAGAAGAACCCAAAATTGATTACAACAAAACAATTGCAGTTCTGGAAACCGAAAAAGGCACAATTGAAATTGATCTGTTATATGATATTGCTCCTAAAACGGTTGAGAACTTTGCTAAAAAGGTAAAAGGGAGGAGATACAACCAAGCCAAGTTTTATCGTGTTGAACCAAAGTTGTTGATTCAAGCCGGCGCGCCGGTCTTTCAGACAGAGGAACTACCTATAGAAAGCAGTGATCGTAAGCATGTTAGAGGCACAGTAGCCATGGCAAAGGAGGCTGGTGCTTCTGTCTCCAGTGCCACTGACTTTTACATTTGCTTGACAGAACTAGTGCTAGATGAAGAATACTCAGTCTTCGGAACAGTTGTGAAGGGTATGGGTGTTGCGGATAAAATCGTACAAGGTGATAAGATCACACTGGCCACCCTCCGTACTGAAGATTAGCTGTAACTTTTTATATAATGGAAGTACGTCTAGGCTTTTAATTTCTACCGCTGCTATTGTGGGATGGAATGTCACGATAGCAGCGGTAGAGTTATTTATAGGTTTATATATTTCTTTAAGTTAAGGGGTTATGTGTATGGCTTTAACAGTTACCCGGATCGTACGACCCAGTCCTGTTTGGCAGGAAAGTTATGTTCGGGTCAAAAAAGGGCAACGAATGGTAATTGATGCTGACGGTCCATGGTCGCCGGATGCTCGAAACCGTACCGTATGGTGTGGCGCAGACGGCATTCCAAGCGTTATTGCCAGTGAGGATTTTCTGCTTCCAGGTACAAATGTTGGGGCTCTAATCGGAAAGATTGAAGATACCATTTTTGCTATTGGATCACGTTATGACGATGGTGCTCCCGCAGACGGCGTTATATTTCTTGCTATGAATGAAAATCCGGCACACAATAATCAAGCTGGACAGTTGCCAGCACAAATTATCGTATTTGATGAAGAAGAATCATAAATTAACAGGAGATTTCAATGGCTGAAGAGAAAAAGAACGAATCACCTGAATTTCCACCACTGGATTTTGAGACTTTGATTACTGAATACTCGACCACGACTATGGCCTATCTTGGAGGAATGCAAGATCCTGAAACTCAGGAACCAATCTTTAATTCGCAACTGGCCAAGCGGATGATTGACACAATTGATCTGCTCAAGGAAAAGACAAAAGGCAATCTGTCCACACCAGAAAGCAATTTTTTGGATAATACGCTCTATAGTTTGAAGATGACCTACGTTCGTGCGGTACAAAACTCTGCCAGCACTGAGTCGAGTACGGAAAGTGATGCGCCTGAGACGACTATCGACCCAGAAACTGACACTGAGGATTCGTCAGAAGGTTAGGGGGAAATGGGGATCAGCGTAGGAATTATTGGTGTTGGCAGTTTCGGTCCACAATTCATTAAGTTATTCAAAGTACATCCAGATGTAGATCGACTGGCGCTGTGCGATTTAAAGCCTGATCGATTATCACGTTGCTCGAAGGCACACCAAATTAGCGAGACATATTCGAGTCTTGATGATATCTGCAAGTCGGATCTTGATGCTTTGGCCATCTTTACCCAGCATTGGATGCATGCCCCTCAAGCTGTGCAAGCGATGAGAGCAGGAAAGCACGTTTACACTGCAGTTCCGGCAGCGCGCTCCTTGGATGAGTGTCATAATCTGGTTGAAACAGTAAAACAAACCGGCCTAATTTATATGAACGGTGAAACCAGTTTTTTTCGGCCCGATGCCGTGTTTTGCCGTAAAAAAGCAGAAGAGGATGCTTTTGGTGAGTTTATTCACTTTCAGTCAGAGTACTTTCACGATATCAGCCACGGCTTGTACGAGGTAGCCAAAAATCGATGGGGTGATCAGTGGAGTCGTGACAAAACTGGAGGCATACCCATGTATTATCCGACCCATTCCACTTGCTTCCCAATCTCTGTTATGAAAGCGCATATGACTTCTGTTTCTGCGCAGGGGTATGTCTATCCAAATGATGACTGGTTTCGCCCAGACACTATTTCTGAGAATCGGTTCTCCAATCAAATTGGTCTCTTTGCCATGAGCAACGGTGCGACTGCCCGAATTGCCGAGTTCAGACGAATTGGACACCCGGAAACCGAACGGGTTAGTGCTATATATGGTACTGAAGCGAGTTTTGAGCAGAATGCATCAGGGGCCATGTGGGCGAACAAAAACGGCATAGAAGGCGTAATACTGACAAAACACCATGAACCATTACCAGAAATGTTGGCCTTAGATTTAGGTGGACATGGTGGGTCGCATGCTTATCTGGTTAATGAATTTGTCGATTCGGTAAATAGAGAACGGCTACCACGAATCAACGTTTGGCAGGCCGTTCGATATTGTGCACCTGGATTTGTCGCCCATGAATCAGCTCTAAAAGATGGCGAATTGCTAAAGATACCAGATTGGGGAGCCCCCCCGAATTAAACTGATGGCTTATTACTATCTCTAACATGGTTCTAATTGATTTTGAAATTTTCTGTGTTGTCGGATGAAAATTTTTACCTGCCGTAATTTCCTCCTGTCTTCCATTGCCCTTTTTTCCTTGATCCATATTGGGATAGCTACCCCACCCAATCCATACAACTTTTACCAATACAATCCGGGACATGACCAATTCCTTCCTAGGTCAGACCAATCCCACTCAGAGTTCCAACACGCCCTTCAGGGATGCTGTGATACTCGCAGAACTGGTGTTCTGCAAGCTGATGGCACCGAATACGTTCTGGGAATTAAGATCGATTTTCCTGATCAGCCAGGTCAAAGATCCAACACTGATTTTGACCGATACCTGTTTTCTGATGACGGGATTTCACTAAAAACTTATTACCGCGAAGTTTCATACGGAAAAATGAACATTGAATCGGGCCCCATGGAGGGAGTTGTACCGAAAGGGAATCAGTGGGTTCGCGCCAAGAAAAAGATGGGATATTATGGCCAAGGGAAAATTAACAAAAATCTTTATCTTGAGTTGTTGGTTGAGGCTTGTCAGGGTGTTGACCCATTTGTTGATTTTAGCGAGTACGACCGAAACGACGACGGGATTGTCGACCATGTTTTTCTGATTCATGCAGGTGATGATGAAGCTTCCACATCAACGGGAACTTTCGGGGATAATATCTGGTCCATCCTGTTGCGTCCTGTCAACAGAAGGTTTGATGGAGTTCTTGTAGAATCGGCCATCGTGGTAGCAGAAGAACCCAGTTTTGACCATCCGCATTTGGGGATCTATTTTCATGAATTCTTTCACGATTTCGGAGCGCCTGATGTTTATGGTTCTACCATGGTTGATCAACGAGATCATAAGTGGGGATTAATGGGAATGTTCGGTCCATATCAAGGAGATTTAGTCAATGGCCTGGGAAACGGTCTGAATCCGAGCCATATTATTGGCTATCTGAAATGGGATTTCGATGCGAATCCTGACAATGGTCAACTTGGTTGGCTGGAGCCGATAACATTGAAAAAGAATACTCCTAGGCTTGAAGTTCCTAACTTTGAGCTGAATGACGTTATGTTCAAAATCGATACATCTAGTAAAGATGAGTATTTTTTAATTGAAAATAGATTTCGCCAATCTGGTGCAATCTACGATCGCAAATTGCCAGAATCAGGGATTTTGATTTGGCATGTCGACGAAACACAAGTCAGGCCAAGTTATAGCATTGATGCCGCCGGCCAAATTTGGCTTGAGGACCCTAATGATCCGGATCACCAAGATTATCAACACATCACAGTCGGTGCGGCCTTTTCAACTGATGATAACGAAACGTCATTTACACCGTCAACGAAACCAAGTAGCAGTACCGAGGATGGATCAGCTACTGGAATTTCGATCACTAATATCAGTCAAGAAGGTCAGATTATGACCCTTGATGTCTGGTTTGGAGATACATATGAACCGAATAATAATCTGTCCTCAGCCTACAAGATTGAATTGGATCAATCATATGAGTCGTTCATTTCTGCCACTGACGATGTCGATTTTTATCGTATAGATGTTGCCGGACCAAAATTCATCATTATAGAACTGTCTAACATACCAGATAGCTTAGATTACCAGCTTTCGCTGCGAAACGAAGAGGGGTTTGAAATTAAGCAAGGAGAACGAACTGGCGACACAAAACTTATTGGTTATCGTACTAAATCAGAAAGGAAAATCTATGTTGTTGTTAGACCAAAACATGGGTTTGATCAATTTAATTCTTACCGTTTGCGAGTCAGTAATGCAGAGTCGATACCCAATTCACTAGTACTCGATAATGTCAGAGTTTATCCCAATCCGGTTTATGGATTAGATCGGATTACTTTTAATTATGTTATCCCTAGCCGCAATTTGCAGTTTGCTGAAAAGGTAGATCTAGAGATATATACCATCGATAAGAGCTTAGTTTATACCGATGAACACAGGGATGTTATTGGCTCTAACCGATTTGAAGTGAGTGTCAATCAGTTTGCAAATGGAATTTATGTGTATATGATTCAGGTGCAAAAAAGAGCAGAATTAGTTCAGAAGTTTGGTAAATTCGCAGTGGCGCGATAGCTTAATTAGGATAAAAAATGAAAATTGTAGCTGTTGATCCCTTTTATCTTAAGATGCCTGATATTACCACTGATGCTGACGGCACTCAAGACACGCTAGCTGTTCGTGTTCGAACGGATGAGGGTATAGAAGGATGGGGCGAATGCGATGCCTCACCGCTGGTTTCGCTCGCAACTTATTGTTGCCCGATGTCACATGGAAACATCATCAATATTCGTCAATCACTCATAGGGGAAGTCCTTGGCGGATCTGACGATATCCTTCGATTGCACAAAAAAGTTTTGCGGAACGCATTGGATATCCAACAGATTGATCACGCCTATAGCGGTACCGATATTGCGCTCTGGGATATTGTTGGACAGAAACTTAAGAGACCGGTTTACCAGTTACTTGAAGATCAGTTTAGATTTTTATCAGATGGTATCGGTTACCCAAAGATTCCTTATGCTTCTGTGCTTTTCGGTGACACACCGGAGACCACTTTTCAAATAGCAACTCGTTTGAAAATCCAAGGCTTCAAGGCGGCCAAATTTGGATGGGGGCCAATGGGAAAGTTTGATGAACAATACGATATTGAGTTAGTTGAATCTGCTAGAGAAGGCATGGGGAAATCAGCACAGATTATGATCGACGCTGGTGTCGTCTGGGGATCTGATTACAAGACAGTGTATGATCGAGCCAAGGCATTCTCCCAGTTTTCTCCTACTTGGCTGGAGGAACCATTAGCTCCAGAAGCTATTGAGGCATACGGGACACTTTCAGCCCTGAATCCACCCGTTCCGATTGCTGCGGGGGAAGGATCTGCCACCTTTCGTATGGCTGAGGATTTAATCCTACACGGTAGAATCGATTATGTACAGATTGATGTCGGGCGTGTATCTGGGATCACAACTGCGGCAAGAATTCGTCAACTGGCTGAACAACAAGAAGTTCAATATGTGAATCATACCTTCAAAAGCCACTTGAGTCTTGCCGCTTCACTTCATGTTTTTGCGACTAACGAAGATTTTAATCTGCTTGAATATCCGGCAGATGGATCAGAACTGTCACAGAGGTTGACAACCGAAAAGTTGGAAGTTGGATCTGACGGACAGGTGAGGTTGACCGATCAACCAGGGATCGGAGTGAAGGTTGATCTAAACACGGTCCGTGAATTTCTGGCACCAGTAAAAATTGAGATTAATGGCACTCCTATTTTTGATCAGTCGGTTCTGTAGTTGTTTTTTTTTCTTTTTGGCCAACAAAATATACAGCCGATGCCAGAATATGTGAGTGTTTGTTTATCATCAGAATATAATCGATCAAAATGATGGGGAAAGTCAGCCAACCGATGATCAATGAAATTATTTTAGCTGCTAAGAGGTTGCCAAACGATAACATCAATCCGACATATTCACGGAAGATCCAGTGTAATGAAGCCGTTGGTCCTGCACACGCGCCACTTTCGATCTTTATAAAGGCAGAAAAGAGATGGTTGAAGCCAGGGACAGTATAGCGTTGGTAATCGTGGGGAGATGCATGAAAGCCCTGCAAAAAAGGGACCGCAGCACAAACATAACCGCCAGGTTTGAGCACCCGATAAATTTCATCGACGATCTGCTTCGGTTCTAATACATGCTCAAGTACCGCTTCATTAATTATTGCATCAAACACATTATCATGAAACGGTAATTGATGACCATCGCCGACTATATCAACGTTTGAGTTAGCTTCAATTTCCAAGGTAATTACGTTCGGTGCACGCCGGTCAGTACCAGATCCCAGATCCAAAATTTTCGCCTCTGCTCCGAGCTCATAAATCTTGCGCTTTACCGCACGATTCCAGCGAAATGCCGGGTATGGACAGCCCATAAAAATCGACATGGATTTTGATTTCCGCAGAAAACCTTTAAGCTTTTGAATCTGATTACTCATAGCCGTTTTTCAGAAATGGATTTGGTTTTCTGTGATATAATCCTCATCGGGAAGAATGCCCAAACCGGGCTGGTCCGGTATGTCGGCAACAGCATCACGAATTTCTATTCCGTGAGCGACCATTGATTCGAGGAAAACGGGGGCGTTTAGTTCAGGAGGTAAGATAAAATCAAGGGTAGAAAAAAGATGAAGCGATGCTACAAAACCGATACCAGCTTCAGTTAATCCGCTACCGAGTAGCTCAATCGAGTTGGCTTCTGCAATATGAGCTGTTTTTAAGCATTCACGCAAACCTCCCGATTTGCAAAGTTTCAGGACAACGGCGTCAGCGCATTCTAGCTGAATAATTTTAGCCAGATCATAGCTTGAGAAACAGCCTTCATCGACTGCTATCGGAAGGTGAGAATTTTCGCGAACGCGTTTTAGGCCAAACCAGTCCTGGCTCAAAACTGGTTGTTCAAAGACCGCTATTTGGCGAATGTCACGAATTCGCTCGATAAGATCAATTGCTTGTGAAGGGATATAGCTTTGGTTAGCATCAATCCAAAGTTTTGCTTCTGGAGCAGCATCATGTACAGTACGGAGCCTGGCTTCATCTAGATCAGGTTCACCGGCAACTTTTACCTTGAAACATTTACAGGGATCAAGCGCTTTGGCTTGCATGGCCATAACTTCGGGGGTGTCAATACTGAGTGCATAACATAATGAATGTCGGCTGTGACGCTTGCCACCAAGTAGGACGTGGATAGGAACGCCAAGAATTCGACCAGTCAGATCATGGAGAGCGATATCAACTGCCGCTTTGGCAAAAGGATGCCCGTTGCTGACAGCCGGTTTGAGTGTAGTATTAATTTCATCGGTAATTCTGAGGATTTCAAACGGATTTTTTCCGATCAGTATAGGAGTGATGTAACTCTGGATGGTGGATGTGATGGATTCGGTTGTTTCATAGCTCCAAGATGGTAGTGCACGTTGTTCACCCCAACCGAAGTAACCATCATCCGTTGAGATCTTAACGAAGATGTGATCTCCGGAGCTTTGTTGATCCCCGACAAAACCAGTTCCGATGTTGAATTTGGTCTTTAGTCCAATTTTGGTGGGAAAAACATCAACCTGCGTAATTTTTCTCATTATAAATTTCCTTTTGGAGATCCTACTTAATCTATCACACCATACACTGGTTAATCAATCATGAAATTCATCAAGGTTTGGATTTCTAGTTTTGTAATTACAATGACATTCAGCACTAACAGCTACAGTTCGATTAAAGAAGAATTCGCACGAATTCTAACACTCTCAGAATCCGAAAAACGGATGATGTCGGTAAACGAACCGTATTCGTATGAAAATTATATTACTTTCGCATTGATAGCTTCTGGTGTCATAGATAGAGAAATTCCTCGTTACAAGGAAATCGTAGATAAATTGGTTTTTGATCTGAATACCGATATTGAATCAAAACAGGTTAGCGATGGAAAAGATACACTGGCGGAGTTCATTTTAGGCTATCTGCATCGCCGACTCTTTCGCCAGTATTTTGCCAATCAGACTAAGATTGATGAAATGTTATGGAACCGCAGGTTTAATTGTGTTTCGTCATCGGTACTATACACTGCTATATGCCGAAATTTTGGCATTAATATTACCGGCCTGGTTGTGCCTGATCACGTTCTGGTACAGCTTAGAATGTCAACAACAAAAATTGATATCGAAACCACTATCCGTTATGGGTTTGATCCTGCGTCCAAAAAAGAGGTCTTGGATCATTTAGGCAAACTCACTGGGTTTGTTTACGTTGACCAAAAGAATTACAAACAGCGATCGGAAATTAGCGACCGACAGATGATTGCCCTAATTTATTCGAATCGTTATAAAGCGTTGAACGATCAGAAACGTCATGCTGAAGCAACCCGAGTATTGTATGCAGGTTGGCAACTGGCAGGAGATTTGCCAAGAACCCTAAATACGTGGGAAAATGGAATTAGCAACTATATTATTTCACTTGATCATCTCAAACGCTTTTCAGACGCACTTTACGCCATTAATCTTGTAACTGAGAAGTTTCCAGCTTTGAAACAACCAGCTGAACTTCGTTACAACATCTATCTTAACTGGAGTTATCATACCCTCAAGGCTAAGCAGTTTGAACTTGGAACAGAGATTGTCCAAGAAGGACTAAAAGCATATCCAAGAGATCGGAAACTGATGCAGAATTTGAAAACGGCTTATGTAAGCCAGACACGGGCATTGGTTCAGAAACGTGATTTTAATAAGGCCAAATTGACTATTGAAACAGCGCGACAACTCTTTCCGCGCGAAAATAGCCTTCAGAAACTAATGGTCAATCTGATAGTTGAAGAGACTAAGGATTTATCGATTGATAAGGCTGTCGAAGTCTATCGTAACGCTCTAAAACAATATCCACGGGACAAAGTGCTGCAAGATGGACTCGCTTTCCTATATATCGAACCAGCACAAAAATTGGCGAATCAGGGTAAGTTTGAAAAGGCTATTGCTTTGCTGGGTCAAGGAGAGGAAGCGACACTGAACATACCTAAGATTACTGAATCAAAGAAAGGGATTTACAATAACTGGGGGCTCGCATTGGCAAAAACTCAGGACTTTAGCAATGCAAAGTTGGTCATCGAACAGGGACTCTTAATTGCTTCGACTTCCGAATCGCTGAACACTAATTGGGATTATGTTATGTTGGAGTTTGCCCAGTTTGAATATAAGAACAACCGTTTTGAAGAGGCGATTGAAATCTTAATAGAGGGAATGCAACGCCGAAGAACAAACCGGAACAAGTATCTGCAATTAATTGAGAGGTATTATAATGATACAGCTGTTAATATGCTCCAACAGGGACATCTCCAGCAGGGAATTGACCGACTTCAAGCTGGTTTAAAACTGGTTCCGCATAGCCGAACGCTCCGAGAAAATTTGGGACTGGCAACTCGTCAAAAAAGTCAGAAGTAATATTGAATAATAATTTGATTACACAATTTTTTTGTTGTATATTTAGACTGCGATAATTTATGAAGGAGCTTGTTATAATTGTCCTTCTATTTGATGAAGAAGGACCTATAATCCAGAATGTTTAATATCTTAGATCGTGCAACCGTGATGGGGAAGTAAACTGTCCACAATATGTGTTATTATTTAACCCGTCGAGTTGAATTTGAGGCTGCACATTACTACCGGATTCCTGAGCTTAGCGACGAGGAAAATTACGATCTTTTTGGTCCAATGTCAAATCCGAACGGGCATGGGCATAATTATGTTCTGATGGTGACAGTTAAGGGGGCTGCTACCGCTTCGGATGGTATGCTAATTAATATAAAGGATTTGGATGGTATCATCCGGAAACGCGTTGTTGCTGAATACGACCATAAAAGCATCAACCTACAACATCCAGCCTTTATTCAAGATCTCTACCTGCAGCCAACCAGTGAGAATATTGCTATTCAGATTTGGCAGTCGTTGATCCCTCACCTGCAGAATGCAAAATTACACCTTGTTCATCTTTACGAAGAATCTGCACTTTCTGTTGAATACTACGGAGAAGGTCAAATGGTCTATTTAACAAAAATGTATGAGTTTAGCGCTTCCCATCGTCTCCATAGTATTGCACTCACGGACGAAGAAAACAAAGAAATTTTCGGCAAATGCAATAATCCATATGGTCATGGTCATAATTACGTACTGGAAGTTACTGTCAAAGGCGAGGTCAATCCAAAAACAGGTATGGTGGCAGATATAGATCTGCTCGATCAAATGATTGAAAAACAGGTTTTTTCTCGTTTCGATCATAGGCACTTGAACTTGGATACAGTTGAGTTTGAAAAGGTTAACCCGACATCTGAGAATTTTGTTCGAGTTCTTTGGGAGATTGTAGAACCACACCTAAAACCTGTCGCTTTACACCGCCTCCGTTTACAAGAAACACCCAAAAGTTATTTCGATTATTATGGAAATTAAATACGAATGAAACAATATGATTTGGATGATGATCTTGTTCAGATTGACGCCAAGCTTGAGTGTCTTTACAAAGGGATAGTTGAGCAGATTGAAGAAGACCCCGCTCGTCAAGGTCTGATTAAGACCCCATATCGTGCTGCAAAGGCCTTGCAATTCTTAACACAAGGCTATGCGCAGAATGTTGATGCAATTGTCAATGGAGCCATTTTTGATGAAGAGTTTGACGATATGGTAATTGTCAGAGATATTGAGTTTTACAGCCTGTGTGAACACCACATCCTACCGTTCTTTGGTAAATGTCATGTTGGGTATATTCCCAACAAAAAAATTGTTGGGTTAAGCAAAGTCCCTCGAATTATTGATATGCTTGCCCGCAGGCTACAGGTTCAGGAGCGTTTGACGGACCAAATTGCACAGGTTGTAAATGAGTTGATTCAACCTCAGGGAATTGCTGTTGTTATGGAAGCGCAACATATGTGTATGATGATTCGTGGCGTAGAAAAGCAACGTTCCAGCACCATTACCAATGTGATGCTTGGGACGTTCCGCGAAAAAGACTCAACTCGCGCTGAGTTTTTACAGAGCATTAAGTAATTGTATGGTTTTACACTAGCTAATGAGGAAAAGCGTGATTGAAGGAAAAGTTGCAATTATCACGGGCGCATCGCGTGGCGTGGGTAAGGCAACCGCTATGGCTTTAAGCAGACATGGAGCCAGCGTGGTTCTTGCCGCCCGAACACAAAATGAACTCGAAACAGTGGCTGATGAGATTCAGGCTAACAGTGGTGATGCAATCGTCATCAGAACTGATGTGACGCTTTTAAATCAAGTACAGCGACTAATCAATCTGACACTTGATCATCATGGAAAAATTGATGTCCTTATTAATAATTCGGGAATTGGAATATTCGAGTCTGTTACCGATTCGGATATAGAAAATTGGAACAAAGTGATCGACAGCAATCTTAAAAGCGTTTATCTGTGTTCAAAAGCTGTATTGGCACCAATGCTTGAACAAAAATCCGGTCAGATTATCAATATTTTGTCAATTGCTTCCAAAATCGCTTTCCCGTTCTCCAGTTCTTATTGTGCAGCAAAAGCGGCGGCGTTAGCCTTCACAAAAGTTCTTCGGGAGGAGATTCGAGAACACGGCATACGAGTGACGGCGGTGTTACCGGGATCAATTAATTCTTCCTTCTGGATTGGTATGGAACATCATCCAGACTTTGACTTAATGTTAACACCGGAACATATTGCCAAGACGATTGTTGATATTGTGGAATCACCGGACGATATGACGATTGAGGAAGTAACCGTTACACCGCCACTTGGCATCTTATAGGATTGATCAAACGTTTCTGTAGAGGAGATTGCCGAACTTTTGGCGGATCACTACCTTTTGGATTGATCTGCGATTCACTTCCTCTACTGAAATGATCAGCTGGTTCGTCTCAATTTGTGTGTCTTTTTCTGGAATTGTTCCAGTTCGACTAAGTATATAACCAGCAATTGTTTCATAATTACCACTTGGGATTTTCAATCCGAGAAAGAGTTCATTCATTGTCTCAATTTCTGTCCTTCCTTCGCATTCCAGCGTCTTCGAATCAATCTGCCGAATATTCAAGTCCATATCACGCTCATCAGCAAACTCACCAACAATCTCTTCAACTAGATCTTCAACCGTAACCAACCCAATGATTCCACCGTACTCGTCTACTACAAAGACCATTGTATTACGGCTTTTCTGGAGTTCTTTTAGTAAGATACTCATATTCTTGGATTCTGGAACAAATTGAACATCTCGGCGAATAAGAGATCCAATTGTTTGGATGTCATCTTCAGCATAAATCACATCCAGTAAATTAACAATACCGATGACATTGTCAATCCGACCATCATAAACTGGGACACGTGAAAATCCTGACTCTGATGCGATGTTCATGAAAGTCTCAACATCAGTGTTTTGAGGAACTGCAACTATTTTCACGAGCGGCACCATCATCCGTTCAACGGTTTGTTGCTGCAGATCAAGGAAACTGTGGATCATACGCCTTTGGTTCCGTTCGATTAAACCGGATTGTTCACCCATGGTTGCGAGCAAGCGTAACTCGTCACGTTGGGCATCTTTTGATTCCCGCTGATGACTTTTAACAATGGTTTTCATGAAGATATTTGTAATAAACGTGACACCCACGACAACTAGACTTAAGACTGCTTCTGAAAATCGGAGGAAATATGCATAGCGCAATGTTAATCTTTCCGCTTTCGAACGGAATATTGTCTTCGGAAGGATCTCAGCAAAGATCAAGACCAAAAGTGCAGTAATCAGCGTTGCAATAAGGGCGTTACTTAACTGTAGTTTCTCGATTATTTTACTAATTGATGCAAATTTTCCCAAGATTGCGATGACTAATAGAAGTCCAATCTCGGTTGTGATAACATGCATTAAATTTGTTCCGACAAGAGTCATACCCAGCATCTTTTCTGGTGATTCAATAAGACGTTTTACCAACTTGGCACGCTTGTTACCATTTTTGGCTAGTTGATTGATTTTGACTTTGTTGACGGAAACTAGTGCAGTTTCTGAACCGGCATAGAAAGCGGTTAAGGTGAGGAAAATCACCAGTGCAATACTTAATAGGACGATCGTTTTTAAATCTGTTGGTGCCGATGAATCATGATGCGAAGGAGCTGCACCAATTAGGAAAAAACAAAAAATTAGGATAATGAAAACTTTCGAGGATCGTAGCTCCATCAGTCATCCTGCGTAGGAGGCAGTTTCATAATTAGCGCACTTATTTGATTGGCGTTGATAGCAGCAACCTCAAATTCGATACCATTCCCACCTGAAATTTTTTCGCCAACTGAAGGAATACGCCCGAAGAGATCGAAAGTGTAGCCACCAACAGTATCTGCTGTTGCTTCATCAATTCCAAGATGGAACTGCTCATTGAGTTGTCGAATACTAACACGTCCGGAAACCTCAAACAACGATGCATCACTTGTAGAACGGATGATTTCCGGCAAATCGGTATCAATATCGTGCTCGTCAATGATATCCCCGATGATTTCTTCAATAATGTCTTCTACGGTTACCAGACCGGAAACACCTCCATATTCATCTAGTAAGATCGCCATTTTGGTTTTTTCTCTTGTTAAATCTCGAAGGAGATCGGCGTTTTTTTTCGTTTCAGGGGTAAAAAACGGTGGGCGGATTAAGGTACTTGAAGAGTTTGGTTTAGAAGATTGATATTTGGCCAGAAAACTACCAGCAGTCATATCACAAATTTCATTACGTGGCCAAGCAGGTAAGTCCTTTATGTAAAAGATACCACAGATATCGTCAATATTTTTTCGGTAAACTGGGATACGGGAAACACCAATTGTTTGTGCGGTATTGATTAGATTCTGAATTGTAGAATCAGTGTCCATAGCAATCATCTCAGTTCGTGGCACCATGATTTCTTTGGATTCGATACTTTGCATTTCCAAGATGTTTTTCAGTATGTTTTGTTCATCCAGGTGGAATTCACTGTATGGATCTCTGTCGCTCACAATTGCTTTAAAGTCTTCAGTGGTCATCCGTTCTTCTTTAGAAATATCACCCCCGCCAAAGAGTAGCATCAGTGGATCTGTAATTCCTCTGAGAACAACACGAAACGGAGAAATAAGAACTGAAAATATCCAGAGTGGGCGGGCAGTAATTTTTGAAAAACCTTCAGCATACTTAATGGCGTATGTTTTGGGACTAATCTCACCGACAATCAGCAACAAGATTGTAATAGTAATGGTAGCAATGATTATCCTTAGCTCAGAAGGCCTAGAGCCAATGATAGCGGAGGCGGTGAAGGCCTGAAAAGCCGTGTTAACGAAAGTGTTACCAAAAAGAATTGTGATGAAGAGACGACGCGGATTGTCAACAAAATTGACAATAGTAGCACTACTCTTTCCATATTCATGACGAAGACGCTCAATCTGAACCTTACTGAGTGCGCAAAGCGCAGTTTCGGAGCCAGAAAAAAAAGCAGATAGCAGCAGCAGCAGCCCCAATCCAATCAGGAGGGGCAATAGTTGTCCAATCTCTTCCATTAAGGTAGGCAATATACTGCGTAATATATTACAATATCGTAATCTCCCACAGCAATTGCCCTAATTCTAGCATATTATGTAATTATACAGCAATAGGAAATAACAGCTTCCACAGAGGAGAGTAACTCATGACAAAACTCAAACAAATGCAAAAGATTGAGCGTAGCGGCGTTGTAGCTATTATTCGAGCCAGTGATGCATCTCTGTTAATAGAGGTTGTCGATGCTATCCAGGCAGGTGGTATCGACATAATTGAAATCACTATGACAACACCAAACGCGCTTGGGGTTCTTGAGGAAGCCGTAGCAAAATTTGGTGACGAAGTATTGCTTGGTGTTGGATCCGTGCTGGATGCTGAAACAACGCGAATCTCTATTCTTTCGGGCGCAGAATTTGTGGTGAGTCCAGTAACAAGACCTGATGTTATTGAAACCTGTAATCGCTACGGAAAAGTGGTAATGCCAGGTGCGTTTACCCCAACAGAGATCCTAACAGCATGGGAAATAGGCGCTGATTACGTTAAGGTTTTTCCGTCAAGTGTTGCTGGTGCACGTTATATCAAGGAGATAAAAGCACCTCTACCGCAAATAGAGCTAATTCCAACAGGCGGTATTACAATAGATAATGCTGGAGAGTTTATTGCTGCTGGTTCTTCTGCGCTGGGAGTTGGTAGTGGGCTTGTAAATCAAAAGATTATCGCTGAAAGGGAATTTGAAACTTTGACGGAAAATGCCAGCCGCCTAATTCAAACTGTTCAGGAGGCAAGAAATTCCTAATAATCATCATATTTTGTGGTTCTAAAGTATTATCCCCAAGTATAACGAAAAAAAGGGAGTACAGGAGTTGACACAATTTGTCATTTTGTGCTAGGATTTCAGAGTTGACGCGGGTTCCCGTATTAAGATGGCAATTGAAAACCCCAACGAGCGTATGAAATTTAACGAAAAACTTCAGGGAAAATATAAAATTGAGCGGCTCATTAATAAAGGTGGGTTCGCTCCTGTTTTTCAAGCAACGGAAGAATTTGTTGGCCGAAGTGTCGCCATCAAGATGATTCCTAAAGCGTCATATCCTCAGAACCGTCAACGTTATCTTCTTACCGAAATGCAGACAATGGGCATGACGTGGGGGCATCCCAATATTGTTGCTATTCATACAGTCGAACCCGGAGATGATGAATGCTTCGCCTACATTGTGATGGAGTATGTTGATGGAGATAACTTAAGTCATATTCTCAGTAATGATCCACTTCCCCAATTCAGAGCAGTAACGGTTGCCCTAGATGTTTGCCGTGGATTGATGTTTGCACACAAGCATAGTATTATTCATCGAGACATCAAACCGCAGAACATCATGATTACCAGCGATCAAACAGCCAAAATCACTGATTTTGGGGTGGCACGGATTTTAGAGGAGGCAAGCCAGTATACAGGTACCGTCACTGGTACACGCAAGTATATGGCACCTGAACAGCATGAAGGGAATTATGATACGCGGGTGGACCTTTATTCAACTGGCGTGATTATTTATGAGATGCTTACTGGTAGATATCCCTTTCTAGCTACCGACATAGATAAAGTCAAAGTTAAAAAAGAAGAAGGGAAATTTGATTTCCCTCAAGGGCTTAGACAAGATTTCTGCCAATTTTTGCACAAAGCTCTACAACCTCATCCAGATAATCGTTACCAGACAGCCGAAGAGATATATCAGGACCTAGATGCAATTCGGGAGTCAATGTACGCAGATCTAGCATCCAAGATGATAACCATAGAACATAAATTAGGTAAACATAAAACACTGAATCAGCACCGTGATAATCTCAGAATGTTACCCGAAGTCGCAGAAAAGATCGAGTTGCAGATAATTAATGAAAACCGTCAGCGAGAAAAAGAGAAAGAACAGCAGAAATTGAAATCGAGCGTGGAAACTCACCATCAACTTGCCATCGAAAATATTGAATTGTCACGACCACAGGAGACAATTAGGGAAGTCCAACAAATCCATCGTCTCTATCTTTCCAATGCCGATGAGGTAAGAGTTTCAGACCGAATTTTTGGCGATCTGTTGGACGCTTTTTCATCAAGTTGTATCCCATCAAAGTTTGAGAATTTAACTGAAAAGATTGCTGAATTTTCACCAGAGGATATCCATAAACTAAGACAATGGTTAAATAACCAATATCCAAGTCAGGACGCGCCGGAGGATGATAAAGTGAGTCGTCCGGAACCCTTGAGAGATATGCCTGAGCCAAATAGGAAAACAAAAGGAGATAGATATCCAACATCAATTGGTCAAGTTGAAGCATCGAACAAACCAGAGGTAGTTCTTTATAACCTACATCAGAGACTTGAAAGCATGCATGAAGTTAATGCGTTTGAAATGCTGCAGAACGCGCTCCGATATGCTAAAAGTGGAAAAGAATGGAAAGCCCGTAAGGAATATCGAGAGTTAGGCCACTTCTACCGAGGACAAGCTCAAGAGTTCTCAAAAAATGCAAAATCTCAAATTGCCGCTGATTTTTACAAAAGATCATGGCTTGCCTACCAAGCGGCAAATCGGGATAAAGAAGCCCGACGAAATGCTGAAGATGCTGGATGGCATTATGCTCAAGCTGCTACTGATCGTAGAATGAAACAGATTTGGGATGATGCGGCTAAACTTTTTCAATACTCAGCGGAAAACTATGGATTCGCCGAAAGATTACAACCGTCCCAAGAAAGCTGGGAAGGTGCCGCGACTTGTTATTTCAATGCAGCAGAAAATGAATTTTCTGTGAAACATTTTCGCAGAGCTTACGCCCATTGTGAAAAAGTAGTTGGAATTTCAAGCAACCTAATCCGTCCATCAAATGCTGTTACAGCAGCAAAACATTTGATGGAAGAAATCACCAAAGAATTTAGTGAGGAGAAACTCGAAAGGGAAGTTTCACAATAAACTTGCATGAGGTTAATTAATTGAATCCAAATGTCAAACCCAGTCATAATAATCTTAAATCTTTACTTTCTCACGGTGACGTTGCTGTTGGCACATTTGTAATGGAGTTTGCAGTGCCACAAATTGCAACGATCTTAGCAAGTGCTGGCGCGGACTTTATCATTATTGACATGGAACACACAACATTTACCATGCAAACAGTTGGTCAAATTATTCGGGCAGCCCGCGGTTCAGATCTACCATCCATTGTGCGGGTGCCATCTATTGAGCGGCATTTTATTTCCCGCGTGCTTGATGCAGGTGCTTCCGGCCTAATGATCCCTAGAGTCGAATCCTCGGACGATGTGGAACAAATTGTCCGTTTTGCCAAGTATAGTCCTGAAGGTGATCGGGGCGTTGCTTTTGGTATTGGTCATACCAACTATGGCGACTTCCGACAACTTGATGAGGCGAAATATTTGGCAGAAGCTAATGAGGATCTGATTATCATCGGTCAAATTGAAACAGTAAAAGGGATTGAAAATATCGATAACATTCTGGCTATTGGTGGTCTTGATGTTATATTTCTTGGCCTTTATGATCTCTCTACATCTCTTGGTGTTTCGGGCGACCTTAATGGGAAATCCGTAGTTGACGCAAGCAAAAAAGTAATTAACAAAGCAAAAAAGAATGGAACTGTGATGGGTAGTTACGTCAACGATTTTGAAACAGGAGAACATTGGATTCATGATGGTGTTCAAATGTTCGCTTGTGGGAATGACGCTTTTTTAGTTACTTGTAGATTTGCAGAAGTGAACCAGAAATTCAAAAATGCATTTCAGGAGGTATCTTGATGAAGACTCGCAAGTTGACAATGGGACAGGCAACTGTCGAATTCCTAAAAAATCAGTATGTCGAGCGTGATGGAATAGAACACCAGTTTTTTGCCGGAATGTTTGGTGTTTTTGGTCACGGAAACGTTGCTGGAATCGGCCAAGCTTTACACCAATACTCTGATTCATTTCGGTTTTATCAAACCCGAAATGAACAGGCAATGGTTCATACGGCAGCTGCTTTTGCTAAAATGAATAATCGTCTTCGAACATTGGCTTGCTCAACTTCAATTGGTCCCGGTGCCACCAATATGGTGACGGCAGCAGCAGGAGCAACAATTAACAGAATTCCCGTTCTATTGCTGCCGGGAGATATTTTTTCAACGAGGCTTGTCGCACCAGTTCTACAACAACTTGAATCACCTGGATCTCAGGATATTTCTGTCAATGACTGCTTTAAACCAATCTCAAAATATTGGGATAGAATTAACAGACCGGAGCAAATTATCACTGCCCTTCCGGAAGCCATGCGTGTCTTAACTTCTCAATCGGAAACAGGAACGGTAACTCTAGCCATTCCACAGGATGTGCAGGCAGAAGCGTTTGATTATCCCGTCGAATTGTTCGAGAAGCGGATCCACAGAATCGCGCGTCCGTTAGCAGACCGGAACTTACTTCATCGAGCAGTAGCATCAATCCGCTCAAGCAAAAAGCCGTTGATTGTCGCTGGAGGTGGCGTCATTTACGCTGAAGCAACGGGACAACTAGCGAGTTTTGCAAAACAAACTGGAATTCCGGTTGTTGAAACCTTTGCTGGAAAAGGATCTCTTGTCTATGATCACCCGCAGTGCTTGGGAGCAATCGGAGTAACGGGAACTCCCGGTGCTAATATTGTTGCCCGCGAAGCGGATCTTATTATCGTTATTGGATCTCGCTTGAGTGACTTTACCACCGCTTCAAAAACCGCCTTCCAAAATCCGGAAGTAAGGTTTATTAACATCAATGTGGCGGAATTTGATGCCGCTAAACATGCTGCATTACCCATTGTAGCTGACGCCAAGGTCACTATAGAAGAGTTGGCGGAAGTATTACAGGATTACTCTGTAGATCAAGCTTATGCGCAAGAGATAATTAGATATCGGCAAGACTGGGAGTTAGAAGTTGACAGAACCCATCATTCTAATAATCAACCAATGCCGAGTCAGGGCGAAGTGATTGGTGCCATCAATACTTTTTCTGACCCGCAGGATATTATGGTCTGTGCAGCTGGCAGCATGCCTGGGGATCTTCATAAGCTCTGGCGAACACGTAACGCAAAGGGGTTCCATTTAGAATATGGTTATTCCTGTATGGGATACGAAATTGCTGGTGGATTAGGAGTAAAAATGGCAGATCCCAGTCGTGAAGTGTTTGTTATGGTAGGCGATGGATCGTATTTGATGATGGCTCAAGAAATTGTGACTTCGATTCAAGAAGGCTATAAATTGACCATTATTCTGGTCAACAATGACGGCCACGCGTCAATCAATGGCCTTTCCAATGCGACGGGAGCACAGGGCTATGGTACACGTTTTCTTTTTCGTCAAGATGAAACTGGTCAACTTGACGGAGGAAAGTTGCCAGTTGATTTAACTGCCAATGCTGCCAGTCTGGGTGCGAACGCTATCGAAGTTGATTCAATTATAGATCTAAGAGTTGCGCTCGACAAAGCAAAATCAGCTGACCGGACAACTGTTATTAAAATTGATGTTGATTTTGAGCCGCGAGTTCCAGGCTACGAATCATGGTGGGATGTCCCTATCGCAGAGGTTTCTGAGATAGACACAGCTCAGCAGGCGTACGAGGAATACCAGATCGCTAAACAGAACGAACGCTATTTTTTGGAAGATAAAAATTGAAAGCAAAAGAATTATTAGAGAAAGTAAGAGCTGGTGAAGCAATTCCATGCGACGTCACTGGTAAGGAAATTCCAGCGGCAGAATTTCTGAAATTTGTATTTAAAAAAGGAAAGCTCGCTCCACGAATGGGAAACGCGGAGGTACATTCGGTCATATCTGTGGAAGCCCAGAACGAGGACCCGTTAATCAAAGTTGAGTCACGTGGTCCTGATGTAAAGTTTGCACAGGGGGATGGTTAGGTAATTTCCCTTAATCTTTAGAAGTTCGAGGTTTGTTTAAGCATACTAAAATTTCAGGCTGTCAATTGGCAACCAAATGCCAGAAGTTTGATGCGCTAGGAACTTTTGTGCCTGTTCTTTTCGACCGATGATGCTGAGGCTAATTTGTTTGGACTTAAGTTTTTCCAGTACCTTTGCCGGTCTATAATTCCCTGCCAGATACTCATCAGTAACTAGGATAAAACGCCTCTCCGCATCCTCCCTGAATTTTACTTCCTCTGTTGCCCGGTATATTGAGTCTATCGCTTTCTCCCCACCGATACACCTAACTTTGTCGAAAACTTTTGTTATTTGACCTATCGATTTGGTTTGTTGGGTTACCTCGAAATCCCAGCCTAGTAGACCATAACCACGATGATGACGAAAGATAACCACACCAATTGTAAAATCCATGTTTTCTAGGTTAAGTACATCTATCATACTTTGGAGATGATTCCTCACCGATTCGATATCGTTCCGCATACTTCGGCTACCATCGATTAGAAAAACGATATCGACAATGTTTTTTGAGTGTGAAACAATATTGCGCGCAATTTTGACAAGCGAAGTGTTTGTTGAAAACAGATTGATACTTTTTACTCCCGGTAGTAATTTTTTTGTAACGAATGTATTTTTACTTCGAAAAAAAGGCTGTTGATCTTTGATTAAATCATCAGTTGATCTACTATAACCTGATTTAGGTGGAAAACCCCTATTGAGTTTTATGATAGAGTCTAAACCGTCAGTTATCGAAACATCACTAGCATTCAAGTCAGCAAGGAATTGATTGATTTTGACCGACTTTACCATAATTGGCGAAATTTTGGGTTGTTCAATAGTATCTTCTCTCTCGGTTGAAAATCGTGTTTCTGCCGCAATGCTTCTTCGTAGATCAGGTAAAATAGGGGGACGGACTCTCACACGTTTCCTAGGGGTGATTCGCAGTTCTCTGGGGAGATACTGGAGACTAACCGGAATTTTGGATTGCTCACTGTTCATGAACGATTTTTGTGTCTGTATCAATTGGACTAACAGTAGAATAATGATCAGGTGAGTGCCAATTGATATTGTCAGAGCTTTCAGAATGTTTTTCTGTAACGGCATCCTGGGAAATTATGTCAACATTTATAAAACTGTTAATATGTTAAGTTTGGAGAAAATCTATAATCAAAGAAAAATTATACCACGTCAAGCACTTTTGACGCTGGTTCCGTAGGATGATCGGAATTTTTATGGCTGAAATTCTGCTAATTCCTGTCGGATTAATTCGGCTGGCCGTCGTAGTCACATTGATTGGCAGCAGGATTTCAGGCTAACTACAGAATGTCAGACCTCGCCATTTCCTTCAGCTGTATGTTGATACTCAGAATGAACTTGGTATCATCGCTTCCAGCCAATTTTTACAATTGATTGGCACATTTTTCCGTACGGATGTTATATCAACTCGAATAAAACAGCACAGTACAGTTGGGGTACTCCGATTCTGCTCCAATCCGGACAATAGGTAGAAGCAAA